>Ga0310690_10001545_pt1 | contig 40529 bp, 36 predicted proteins | sample AusTroGonzalo_MG_2_FD_207661 | JGI IMG/M metagenome (GOLD analysis project Ga0310690, IMG submission 207661) | Bovine rumen microbial communities from tropical cattle in Woodstock, Queensland, Australia - Gonzalo_04 (v2) (version 2) | ecosystem: Host-associated > Mammals > Digestive system >... | reverse complement strand
ACTATTTCCAGACTGTCAAGGGCGGCGGTCACGGTGACTACAAACTGCTCACCCTAGCTCCCTCATCAGTTCAGGAACTGGCTGATTTCATATCACTTGGCTTTGACCTTGCATTCAAATACCGCAACCCCACAATGATCCTTGCCGACGGTGCTCTGGGTCAGATGATGGAGAAGATCTATCTGCCCGCACCACGTCCGCGCATGACCGAATATCCCGATTGGGCCACCAACGGCACCCCAGAGGGTAAGGAACGTCGTTTTGTCACCTCCCTGAACCTGCTGCCGCAGGAGCATGAACTGGTGAATATCCGCTTGCAGAAGAAATACCGTGAGATGGAAAAGAATGAGGTACGCTATGAAATGATCCAGTGTGAGGATGCTGACTACATCATCGTTGCATTCGGTATAATTGCCCGAATAGCACAGAAGAGCATTGAGTTGGCGCGCGCCAAGGGCCATAAGATTGGCCTTTTCCGCCCCATCACTCTCTATCCTTTCCCCTATGACCAGATACGTGAACTTGCTGACAACAGCCGCGTAAAGGGCTTTATGTCAGTAGAGCTTAGCGCCGGTCAGATGATTGAGGATATCCGTCTGGCAGTTGAGGGCCGCAAGCCGGTTGGCTTCTTTGGCCGTCTGGGCGGTATGGTTCCTACACCTGAGGAGATTGAGACCGCTCTCTATGATTACTTTAATATCAAATAAGCACAGCAATGGAAGTAAACGATATAATCAAACCGGAAAACCTGGTCTATCAGAAAAGCCGTCTGATGGCTGAGAAGCAGTTCAATTTCTGCCCTGGCTGCGGCCACGGTGTGGTGGTACGCACCATTGCCGAGGTTATTGAGGAGATGGGAATTGAACATGACGTTATAGGTATCTCACCTGTAGGCTGCTCAGTATTCCTCTATGATTTCTATAAGTTTGACGTGGTTGAAGCTGCACACGGACGCGCATGCGCCGTTGCCACCGGAATCAAACGCGTACAGCCTGACAAGTTCGTTTTCACTTATCAGGGTGACGGTGACCTGGCTGCCATCGGCACAGGTGAGACCATGCACGCCTGCAACCGCGGCGAAAACATCGTGATAGTATTCATCAACAACGGTATTTACGGAATGACCGGCGGTCAGATGGCCCCCACCACTCTGGAGGGAATGAAGACCACCACCTGCCCCCGCGGCCGTGACGTCAAGACCATGGGTTACCCGCTCAACATCACCCCGCTGCTGGCTCAGTTGGACGGTGTATGCTACGTGACACGTCATTCAGTCCACACTCCCGCCAATGTACGCAAGCTCAAGAAGGCTTTGCGTCAGGCATTTGAGAACCAGCGTGACAAGAAGGGTACATCTATCGTCGAGGTTGTATCCAACTGCAACTCAGGCTGGGGTCTCTCACCTAAGGCAGCCAATGACTGGATGGTTGAGAACATGTTCAAGAAATACCCTCTGGGCGATATGAAGGTCGATGGCAAACTGGTCATGGACATGAACGCACCCAGATAACCTGAAAAGACACAAGCATTATGACAGAAGAGATAATCATAGCCGGATTCGGAGGACAGGGCGTCCTCTCAATGGGTAAGATAATTGCATACTCAGGTCTTATGCAGGGCCTGGAAGTGTCTTGGATGCCGTCATACGGTCCTGAGATCCGCGGCGGTACAGCCAACGTGACGGTTATCCTGAGTGACAGCCGCATCAGTTCACCTATCCTGCAGAAGTTCAGCACCGCTATCATCCTGAACCAGCAGTCCATGGACAAGTTCGAGCCGATGGTAAAGCCCGGCGGCGTACTCATCTACACCCCCAGCACCATCACCCGCAAGCCCACCCGCACTGACATAACCATCTACCCCATCAAGGCCATCGAGGAGGCAGCCAAGATCAACGCTTCCAAGGTAGCCAACATGTTCCTGCTTGGAGCGTTCATGAAGATTCGCCCCATCCTGGATGTGGAGTACGTTATGGAAGGCATCAAGCACTCCGTATCAGAGCGCAACTGGAAGTACCTGCCGCTCAACGAGAAAGCGATAAAAGCCGGTATGGAACTTGTAAAATAAACAGAAAGGGCGTCCCGATGGACGCCCTTTCTTATTTAGCTGCATCTTTGTTTCTTATCTCCACTCGTTTTATTTTGCCGCTGATGGTTTTGGGAAGTTCGTCCACGAATTCCACTACGCGGGGGTATTTGTAGGGGGCGGAAACTTTCTTTACGTGGTTCTGGATGTCTTTGATAAGTTCTTCCTTATCGGGAAGGTCCTTATACTCCTTGGCCAGGATGATGGTAGCCTTGACAACCTGTCCGCGAACTTCATCAGGCACGCCGGTGACGGCGCACTCAACGACTGCGGGGTGAGTCATGAGGGCGCTCTCGACCTCGAACGGTCCTATACGGTAACCTGAACTCTTGATCACGTCATCGGTACGGCCCACGAACCAGTAGTAGCCGTCGCTGTCACGCCATGCCACATCACCGGTATGGTAGATGCCGTTGTCATGAACGGTTTTGGTAAGCTCCTGATTGTGGTAATACTCCTCAAACAGGCCCAGAGGCAGACGCTTATCGGTATGCAGGATGATCTCACCACTCTCACCGTCCTCGGCCGAACGGCCGTCGTTTGTGAGAAGATCCATATCATATGCGGGATTGGGAACGCCCAGTGAACCTGGTTTGGGTTTCATCCAGGGGAATGTACCTATGGTCATTGCGGTCTCGGTCTGGCCGAATCCCTCATGAATGTCAAGTCCGGTATGCTCCTTCCAGAACTCGAACACGCTGGGGTTGAGCGGCTCGCCTGCAGTGGTGCAGTACTTGAGTGCGCTCAGGTCATACTGGCTCAGGTCCTCACGTATCAGATAACGGTAGATAGTGGGAGGAGCGCAGAATGAAGTGACGTGATACTTAGCCATTGCAGCCAGTATGTTGGCGGGAGTGAACTTCTCGTGGTCATACACGAACACGGCAGCACCTGAGAGCCACTGTCCGTAGAGCTTTCCCCATACGGCCTTGCCCCAGCCGGTATCGGCCACGGTAAGGTGCAGGCTGTTCTCATTCACGTTGTGCCAGTACTTGGCGGTAACGATATGTCCCAGAGGATAGAGGAAATTGTGAGCCACCATCTTGGGGTTGCCGCTTGAACCTGATGTGAAGTACAGCAGCGATATGTCGTGATTGTCGTTGACATGAGCCGGACGCACAAACTCGGGAGCGTTCTTCATGCCCTCGTCCATGCTGTGCCAGTTACCCTCGCAGTATGAGCCGGTTGCCACCAGCACCTTAACTGAAGGTGCATCCTTGAGGCAGTCGTTTACATGCTGTATCATGATAGGCTCATCGGCACATACAATCATCTTTATCTGGGCCGAATTGGCGCGATATATAAGGTCTTTCGGGGTAAGCAGGTGGGTAGCGGGAATAGCCACGGCACCCAGCTTGTGCAGAGCTACGATTGAGAACCAGAACTCGGCACGGCGCTTGAGCATCATCATCACGCAGTCACCGCGGCCTATGCCCAGAGACTGGTAGAACGATGCCACCTGGTCTGATTTACGTTTGATATCGCCGAATGTATAACGCACCTCGGCACCCTCGTCATTGGTCCACAGAAGGGCCAGCTTATCAGGATTGGTACGTGCCCATTCATCAACCACGTCATAGCCGAAATTGAAATTGTCCGGGACAATTATTTCAAAGTTTTTCTGGAAATCCTCAAGAGAGTCAAACTCTACTTTACGTAAGTATTTTTCAAGCATAAAAACAAATCAGATGATGATGGCAAGGAAGCGTGCGGGTTCTCCGTTGAGAGCACGCATTCCATGCGGTTGTGTTGCATCAAAGTATATACTGTCACCGGGATTCAGAATGAGCTCCTTACCTGCTATGCTAAGCAGCAGGGTTCCTTTAAGAACCAGGTTGAACTCCTGGCCCTCATGTGAGTTCAGGTGCATGTGCTCCTCCATCTTGGGATCTACCGTCACAATGAACGGAGATGCCTTGGCATGCTTGAATCCCATGGCAAGAGCCTGATACTTATAGGCTTTCTGACGCTCAATTACCGGGCCTTTGCCCTTGCGTACCAGCCAGTAGCTGGTCATGTTGGGAGCATCGCCTGCAAAAAGTTCCAGAGGCTCTACACCCAGCACGTTTGCGGCATTGCAAAGGAAATTCATAGGAATGTCTGATTCCCCTGACTCGTATTTAATCAACTCATCGGGAGTGATGCCGCACTTCCGGGCCACCTCCTCAACGGTCATATCAACGTCCTCACGCAATCCGCGCAGGCGCATGGCCATCTGTTTGATCTGTTCGTTTATTTCCATCTTAGATAACTTCTATTCCCTGCTCCTCGCAAAGCTTGAGGCTAAGCTCACGCAGTTTGAATTTCTGAATCTTGCCGCTTCCGGTAAGCGGGTATTCCTTTACAAAGAACACATACTTGGGTATCTTGTAGCGGGCAATCTTGCCGCGACACCAGTCACGAACCTCCTCCTCGGTCAGCTTTGCACCCTCATCCAGGATGATGAATGCACCCACCTCCTCACCGTATTTCTTGGATGGTACGCCCGCCACCTGCACGTCACGTACGCCGGGCAGATGATAGAGGAATTCCTCAATCTCACGCGGGTAGATGTTTTCACCTCCGCGAATGATCATATCCTTTATACGGCCTGTTATGCGGTAGTTGCCGTTCTCGTCCATTATTCCAAGGTCACCTGAATGCAGGTAGCCGTTCTCGTCAATGACTTCGGCCGTAGCCTCAGGATTCTTGTAGTAACCCTTCATCACGTTGAATCCCTTGCAGCACATCTCACCCTGGGTGCCCACGGGAACCTCCTTATTGGTCTCGGGATCAAGCACCTTGACATCAACGAACTCATAGTCGCGGCCCACGGTGGTGTAACGCACCTCATCGGGATCGTCTATGCGGGTCTGGCTCATACCGGGCGATGACTCGGTCAGGCCGTATACGCTGGTAACATGCAGGAACATCTTCTCCTCAACCTTGCGCATAAGCTCAATCGGGCAGAGTGATCCGGCCATGATACCTGTACGCAGGCATGAAAGGTCAAACATATCGAACATGGGGTGGTTCAACTCGGCAATGAACATGGTAGGCACACCGTACAGTGCGGTGCAACGTTCCTTGTGGACCGATGCCAGCGTAACCAGCGGATCAAAGCGCTCCACAACCACCTCAGTGCAACCGTGGGTAAGGCAGTTCATGGTGGCCAGAACCACGCCGAAGCAGTGGAACAGCGGAACGCATACGCAGAGCTTGTCTTCCTGCGTGAACTTCATATGCTCACCTGTCAGGAATCCGTCATTCGCAATGTTATAGTGCGTAAGCATCACTCCCTTGGGAAATCCGGTGGTACCTGATGTGTACTGCATGTTCACAACATCGTGGCAGGTCACTGACTTGCGCAGACGCAGGAACTCGTCATCATCGGTATTCTCGCCCAGCAGCAGTATCTCGGCTGTATTGTACATGCCGCGGTACTTCTCCTGACCTATGTAAACCACGTTCTTGAGCTTGGGGAAACGCTTGCTCTCCAGATGTCCGCGCTGACATTCGCGCAACTCAGGCAGCATGGTGTAAGCCATATCCACGTAGTTGCTCTCCCATGTGCCGTCAGTAAGGCAAAGGGTATGCATATCGGAGTCCTTGCAAAGGTACTCCAGCTCATTCTGCTTGTAATTGGTGTTTACGGTTATGCATACGGCACCTATCTTGGCACATGCATAAAGGAATGTGAGCCAGTCAGGTACGTTCTGAGCCCAAAGACCCACATGTGTTCCCTTTGTAACTCCTATGGCTATAAGGCCGCGTGCCATGTCATCGACCCTCTCGTTGAACTGTTTCCAGGTAAACCTGAGGTCACGGTCTGAGTAGACTATGTATTCGCGGTCAGGCGAGACCTGAGCCCAATGCTCAAGCCAGTCTCCAAGTGTTCTTTCCGATAACTGGTACATACTCTATCAGATGGGAGTGTAAACGACTGCAAGGATACGTGCCTTCTGGCCGTTGTAGCCGTGCACGTGATGCTTTACGATTGAATCATAGTAGATGCTGTCGCCCTTCTCAAGAACGTATGTGTTCTTGCCGTAGTTTATCTCAACCTGACCGTCCAGCACGTATATGAACTCCTCGCCCTCATGGGTTGAGAGGTCGAACTTGGGGTTCTCATCGGGCAGTATGTCAATGACGAACGGCTCCAGATGACGGTTGTCCTTACCCTCTGAGAGTGAGTGGTATATCATGTTCTCATGACCCTCGGCAGCATGGTTTGAGAAACGCACGCTCTCGCGCTCGTCCTGTGCACGGCTTACCACCGCACCCACGCTCTGCTGGTCATCCAGGAAAGTACCCAGTCGTACGCCCAGAACACGGGCAATCTTGATCAGAGGAGCCAGACCCGGCAGGGGGCCATCGTTCTCAATTGCCTTGACTTGTTCTACGGTCAGCTGTGCGCGCTCGGCCAGCACCTCAATCTCCATCTGTTTTGACTCCCTAAGGGAGCGGATCTTCTTACCGACTGGTACTTTTGAATTCATGTTTTCTGTATTTTTATACGGAATATTCCTCTATTTCGCGGCAAAAATACAAAAAGCATTCGAAAAGGACGCTTAATTAGTTATAATACTTATAGAAAAGAGTAGTAAAATTATCTTTTTTAAACAATGTGGTATGAACCTTTTTTGTTATCTTTGTATGTTTAAAAACGCATAAAATGACAGACGAGATCAACAACGGGCAGGCCAATTATTCAGCGCAGAACATCCAGGTGCTGGAAGGTCTTGAGGCAGTGCGCAAACGCCCTGCAATGTACATTGGTGACATCAGCGAAAAAGGTCTGCACCACTTGGTATATGAGGTAGTCGATAACTCCATCGACGAGTCCATGGCCGGCTACTGCACACACATTGAGGTAGCCATCAACAAGGACGGTTCCATAACCGTTCAGGATAACGGTCGTGGTATCCCGGTCGATATGCACCCCAAGGAGCACAAATCGGCCCTGGAGGTCGTAATGACAGTACTCCATGCCGGCGGTAAGTTCGACAAGGGTTCATATAAGGTTTCAGGCGGTCTTCACGGTGTAGGTGTATCGTGTGTAAACGCCCTCTCCACCAAGATGATCACCGAGGTCTTCCGTGACGGCAAGGTATATCGTCAGGAGTACGCCTGCGGCAAGCCCGTTACCGGCGTTGAATGCGTTGGCACTACCGATATCAACGGTACCCGCCAGACATTCTGGCCCGACGGATCGATATTCACCACAACTGAATATAAATACGATATCCTGGCTGCTCGCTTGCATGAACTGGCATTCCTGAACGCAGGACTGCGCATCTCCCTGACAGACTACCGTGTCATGGAAGAGGGTGAACCCAAGAAAGATACCTTCTTCTCAAACGAGGGTCTTAAGGAGTTCGTGGCTTACATCGATGAGAACCGCGTTCATCTTATCCAGGAGCCCATCTACCTGAATACTGAGAAGCAGGGTGTGCCCATTGAGGTTGCCATACTCTACAATACCGAGTACAAGGAGACCATCCGTTCATTCGTAAACAACATCAACACCATAGAAGGCGGTACCCACCTGGTAGGTTTCCGCACCGCTCTTACCCGCACACTCAAGAAATATGCCGATGACAACAAGTTCCTTGAGAAAGCCAAGGTAGAGATTGAGGGTGAGGACTTCCGTGAAGGTCTTACAGCCGTTATCTCAGTAAAGGTCTCAGAGCCTCAGTTTGAGGGTCAGACCAAGACCAAGCTGGGTAACAGTGAGGTTGCAGGTGCCGTTCAGCAGGCTGTAGGTGAGGCTCTCACATTCTATCTCGAGGAGCATCCCAAGGAGGCCAAACTGATTGTTGACAAGGTCATCCTGGCCGCTCAGGCACGTGTCGCAGCCCGCAAGGCACGCGAGAGCGTGCAGCGCAAGAGCCCGCTCTCAGGCAGCGGACTTCCCGGCAAACTGGCTGACTGCTCCGATAAGGATCCCGCCAACTGCGAGCTTTTCATCGTTGAGGGTGACTCTGCAGGCGGCAGCGCCAAGCAGGGCCGTGACCGTCACACCCAGGCCATCCTGCCTATCCGCGGTAAGATATTCAACGTGGAGCGCGTGATGTGGCACAAGGCCTTTGATCATGAGGAGGTCAACAACATCATCCAGGCCCTGGGCGTACGCTTCGGCCTCAACCCCGATGACTCCAAGGCAGCCAACTACGAGAAACTGCGTTACTATAAGGTAATCATCATGACCGATGCCGATGTCGACGGCTCGCACATCGACACCCTTATCATGACACTCTTCTTCCGCTATATGCCGGAGCTGATCGAGAACGGCCATCTCTACATAGCCACCCCGCCCCTCTACCTCTGCACAAAGGGTAAGGTCAAGGAGTTCTGCTATGATGACGTTCAGCGCCAGCGCTTCATTGACCAGTACGGCGGCGGCTTGGAGCAGAACATCATAACACAGCGCTATAAAGGTCTGGGTGAGATGAACCCCGAGCAGCTTTGGGAGACCACCATGAATCCTGAGAACCGTCTGCTCAAGCAGGTTCACATCCAGGATGCCGCCGAGGCTGACCGCATCTTCTCCATGCTCATGGGTGAGGACGTCGGCACCCGCCGCGAATTCATCGAACGAAATGCCACTTACGCGAACATCGACGCGTAAAAACAAAAAAGGTTGGTTCTGCAGAACCAACCTATTTTTTTGACCTTAAGCGTATTTGATTTTACGCGAGCTTAGCGATGTGAGCGCAGAGCTTTGACTTGAGGTTAGCGGCCTTGTTCTTGTGGATGAGCTTGGTCTTAGCCAGCTTGTCCAGCAACTTCTGAACCTTAGGATAGGTTGCAACAGCCTCCTCCTTGTTGGTCATGGCGCGAAGCTGACGAACTGCATTACGCATGGTCTTTGCATAATAACGGTTGTGAAGTCTTCTCTTCTCGCTCTTTCTGATAGCCTTCAAGGCTGATTTGTGGTTTGCCATTATAAAAAACGTTTTTTATTGTTTTACTCTTTTTGTAGCGCGTATGAGAGTCGAACTCATCTTGCAAGAATGAAAATCTTGAGTACTAGCCGATATACGAACGCGCCATCCTTTCCGGTAGCCTCCAGAGGCTGCCCTATAAAGCGGATGCAAAAGTAGTTACATTTTTCCAAACGGCAAACTTTCTCCTCAAATTTTTTAGAATCTTGGAAGCCGCATCCGTATCTTGTTATTATTGTCTATTTTTGCCTTATATAAACATCTGGAGTCATGTGGGAGGCCGAAAGCGGTATTCTGATAGGAGCAGTCCGTCATAATGACCGGACAAGCGTGGCGCACGTCTTCACGAGCCGCCACGGCATGGTACCGTTCATATGGTTCCTCTCCAAGACCGGCAAGAACGCCAGCCGCAACACCCTGCTTCAACCGCTCACACAACTTGAATTCCAGGCCGAATACATTCCCACTGAGAACCTTCAGCACATCAAGGAGATAAAGAACCGTTCACCTTACGGCGATATACCGCGAAATCCTCTTAAAAGCGCCATATCTCTATTCCTGTCAGAGTTCCTTACATACGCACTTAAAGGAGAGCAGAACAACCCGCAGCTGTTCAGTTTCCTGACCGAGTCTATACTGTGGTTTGACAGCGCACCTGAAGGCAGTTATGCAAACTTTCATATAGCCTTCATGATTGGTACGGCAAGCCACATAGGAATCTGCCCCAATGCCGATGACTATACGCCCGGATGCGTTCTGGATATGCGCGAAGGCTGTTTCACTCCCCTGATGCCCAAGCATACAGAATATATGCCGGCCGATCTCTCGTATAAGCTGCACCTGCTTATGGACAGCGGTTATGACCAGATGAAAGACGCGCCCCTGACCGGTCAGGAACGCGTCATGTTACTCAATGCGCTGAACAACTATTTCCGCCTGCACATACCCTCTTTCCCTGTTCTCAAATCGATTGAGGTACTCGAGACCGTGTTCGGTTAAGCGCGCAGTGCCTTTATCTCAGACAATCCTACAGAGTTACGCAGATAGGTGGGTGATGACTCAATCGCGTCAATCAGGGCGTCATTGTCCAGATCGGCGTCGGTCATTTCATAAAGATAAAGCTGACGCTTGTCAACACGGTCACCGTAGATATTCTCGATGACGCGGTCGGCCTCCTCTTCATCATCCATCATAGGAATGCTCTCCACTCCGAATCCCGTAGCCAGGACCGTAATCTTTACCTCATCGGTAAGGTTGGGATCAACGGCAAGTCCCCAGATCACCTCGATGTTCTTGTCCACGAACTTATCCATGAAATGACGCACCTCATTCATCTCATCCAGCATCAGATGATTTTCGGCCTGGTTGCTCTGATAGATGTTGAACAGTATCTTCTTGGACTTGTATATATCATTGTTATACAGCAACGGTGACTTCAGGGCTGCGTCAAAAGCCTGGTTCACGCGGTTCTCACCCTTGGCAATGCCGGTACTCATTATTGCCACACCTCCGTCCTTGAGTATCTTCCTGACATCATGGAAGTCAAGATTGATTATTCCGCGGCAGGTTATAAGCTCGGCAATGCTCTTGGTAGCAGTGGTAAGAGTCTCATCGGCATGCTTGAAACCGGTAGCCAGACTCTCGCCGGGATATATCTCCACAAGCTTCTCGTTACTGATTACCAGCAATGCATCAACGTTCTGAGACATCTCCCTCACGCCCTTGAGAGCCTGCTTGATCTTGTTTCGCTGCTCAAACTTGAACGGGATGGTAACTATACCTACGGTAAGCATTCCGCAGTCCTTGGCGCATTTGGCTATGACGGGGGCCGCTCCGGTACCGGTTCCGCCACCCATTCCGGCGGTTACGAACACCATCTGCGTCTCATCCTTGAACTGGGCCTTGATATCCTCTATGCTCTCCTCGGCTGCCTTGCGGGCAACACCCGGATCATTACCGGCACCCAATCCGTGAGTGGTCTCACGGCCCAGCTGCAGCTTGATGGGAACATCCGAGTCTGCCAATGCCTGCTGATCAGTATTGGCAACCACGAATACCACATCATGGATACCCTCGCGGAACATGTTCTTGACGGCATTGCCGCCGCCGCCACCTACTCCTATGACTTTTATTATCTTGGGGGATGATGTGGGAAAGTCAAACGGCAGGATATCGTTCTCTTCAAAGTCTCTTATTTCCTGATTCATTGTTGTGTAGTTTCGTCCTTGTCATCAAAAAATCCTTCACTGTAGTTCATGAAGTTGTTAATCATATTCTTGAAGAAACTGTTTTTCTTCTTGCCACCCTTTGCTTCTGTATCGGCAGGCTTCTCCTGCTCCTCTTTCTCTGCAGCCTCCTCTGCCTTACGGCGCTCTTCCTGCTCTTTGCGGTCACGCTCGTCCTGGGCACTCTCGCCCTCATCGGTAAACAGACTCTGCTGAACCACCTTATCCTGGTCCTCAGGAGCCATCTTGTCTATCTCATCCATAGGCTTGAGTTCGCAGCAGTTCTCATCGCCCTTGGCCAGGACTGACAGGAGCGCCAGCTGCGATCCGTCACCGTGTTTCCAGCGAGGCTCGTTCCAAACCACGCCGCATGCGGGCTCGGTAACCACACGGGGCTTGCGCATGGAGGGCATCAGCTTTACGAATACCTCATCCAGCTGACGCAGTTGGGAGCCGCCGCCCGTAAGCACTATACCCGCATACAGCACCTCGCCGTAGCCCGATGCCTTTATCTGAGCGCACACGTTACGGATAATCTCCTCGTTACGGGCCTCTATGATATCGCCCACCTCATGCAGGGATATCTTACGGTCATTAATCGTTATGGTCTCGTCATTATCCTGACTTCCTATCAGATTGCACAGACCGTATGTGCACTTAAGATTCTCTGCCTGCTCAAGTTCTATGTTGAGTATAGCCTGCAAGTCACGGGTTATCAGGGCACTGCCAAGCGGAATCACTCTCAGGTAACGCAGCAGACCGTTCTTATAGACTGAAACCGTTGTGGTGTCGGCTCCGTAATCAACCAGCGCACAACCCTGCTGACGGTCATCTTCCGTAAGCACGGCATCAGCCTGGACCATAGGAGCCACATAGCCGTCAACTATATCCACCTGAGCGGTCATGAAGCACTGGGCTATGTAATCGGCCACCTGTTTGCGCAGCAGTATGTTCAGGTAGTTGCCCTCAAGTGTACGGCAGGCCACACCCATGGGGTCTGTCTCCGTTCCGCGCTTGTTGTCCACCACATACTCCTGTGACTCCTGGAACAGATTCACATAGCCATCATACTCAATCTCACTGCACTGCTGGAACATATCGTCAATGACCTCCTGGCTCACCACAGTCTCCTCGTCAAACTTGTGCTCCACGCGGCTTATCACCGACTTGAGTCCCTTGGCGTTATAACCCACGTAAACCTTCTCTATGCGGGTAGAGAGAATGCCGTTAAGCCTTTCCACGACCTCGGCAATGGCAATCGCGGTCTTGTCCAGATTATACACGGCGCCGTGTCTGATACATGCCGATGACGGCACTGATGCATACGCCATCACCCTGAGCGAGCCGTCATACTGAATCTGACCGGCCACTCCTGATATCTTGGATGAACCAAGCTCAATGGCAACAATAGTTTTGTCGTTTTCCATCTATCTTATTTTCGTTTCTTGCATACTACCTGATTCTCGTAAGCCACGCTTACAGAGCGATATTTGTTCCAACCCACATTGTCCAGACCCTTCTCATAGAAGTTCATCAAGCGTTCCAGCTTGCTTTCTACATTGTCTGCAGTTCCCAAAATGAGCAGATGGTCACCCACCCTGGGTACCAACTGGATCTCGCCTTCGCGCGTTACATGAATCTGCTCCACCTGGGCTTTCCAGAACTCCGAACGGTCTATGGCACGCACCACATCAAGAAGGTCTTCCGATGCGAACCTGCGGTCTATATATCCCGTTGCTACCGGCAACTGGACGGCCAATGAATGCTGCGAGAGAATCTCTCCGCGGCTATCCACATAAAAGTCCTGTCCGCGGTTGTTCAGGACTCTTACCAAAGGAACCTTGCTAGATATGTTTATGCGCAGCATGTCTCCGCCCGTCTTGTAGCACTGAACCCGGCCCACCAGAGGATGCATCAGCAGGACAGCCTCAATCTTCTCCAGGTCAATCTCCTCAAGCGGAAGGCCTACAGGATCCACAGAGTGTTCCTGCAATGTAGCCAGCACCATATCATCATCAATAAGGTCAAAATGAAGACTGTCCGATATGTGCAGGTCCACGCCTAGGCACAGGCGCGTATCTTCATGCCTGTCAGTCATGCCCACCGCCGAATATACCACATATCCGGCCATCACCAGCACTATCAATATGGACAGAATCTTCTTTAACACCTTACTTGAGTATATCGGTTATTGTTTCAACATAATCTTCCAGATCACCGGCACCCAGGGTAACCAGCACCTGAACCTCATCCTTGAGCGACTTAACCAGCTCCGGCACCTGATTGCGGGATATGATACCCTTGCATACACCCGGTTTCATGTTATCGGCCAGCAGAGCGCTGGTAACACCCGGAATGGGTTGCTCGCGTGCAGGATATATCTCCAGCAGCCAGACCTCATCAAACAGCGAGAGACTCTCGGCAAACTCATTGTAGAAATCTCTGGTACGGGTATACAGATGCGGCTGGAATATGCAGGTAAGCTTGCGGTCTGCATACAGCTTGCGCAGTGAGAGGGCACACTGGCGGATCTCGGCCGGATGGTGAGCATAATCACTCAGGTAAACCCGCTCCGGAGTCTTTACGTGGAAGTCAAAACGGCGGTCGCACCCGCGGAAACTTGCCATACGCTCACGTATCACATCATCCTGGGCACCGCTCAGCTGTGCCATAGCCATAGCGGCCACGGCGTTCTCCACATTGATGGGAATAGGCACGCCCAGCTCCACATCAGCTATGCTGCCCAGCGGTGACACATAGTCAAACCTGAGCTCACCGTTGCCCACGCGTATGTTGGCAGCATGGAAATAGCCCTCATCCAGACCGTAGGTATAGAGGTTGACACCCTTCTGCAGCTGGGGCATCACCTTATCGGCCAGACCCACATGCAGTATCAGGTCACCGCCCGGCTTGATGAGTGACGTGTATTTGCGGAAACTCTCCACATATGCATCATAAGTGCCGTATATATCCAGATGATCGGCATCCACTGCGGTAATCACTGACCTCAACGGAGTCAGATGATGAAACGAGCGGTCAAACTCATCGGCCTCAATTACCACGCGGCGGCTCTTCTTCGAGATCATCAGGTTACTGCCTATGTTCTTGAGAATACCGCCCAGGAACGCGTTACAACCTTCAGGAGTACCGTCCAGGATATGCGCTATCATGGCCGATGTGGTAGTCTTGCCATGAGTTCCTGCTACGCACAGGCCGTCCAGCGAGCGGGTAAGCGTACCCAGCACCTGGGCGCGTTTCTGCACGTCAAAGCAGCGTATGTTGAACCAGCTCAGGATGTTATTATCGGCCGGGATGGCAGGAGTGTAAACTACCAGCGTTGAAGCGGAGTCCCTGAAGCAGGCGTCAACCTTATTTATATCATCCTCAAAACCAATCTTGGCACCCTCTTTTATCAGGGCCGATGTCAGATCGGTCGATGTGCGGTCATAGCCGCCCACCTTGCACCCGCGTGCCAGGAAATAACGTACCAGTGCACTCATGCCTATGCCACCGGCGCCCACAAAGAACACATTCTTTATCTCGTCCAGACTCAGTGCACCGCTGCCGTAACCCGCCAGCTTGAGCACCTCATGGGCAATGATCTCGGCAGAATCATGCATAGCCAGTTTCAGGATATTCTCATGCAGCCCGGCCAGACGCTCATCGTCCTTGACCAGATCAACGGCTGCAGGGATAAGCTCCTTGCGTGCATCCACGTCACGGATATGGATGGCTGCATCCACATCGGCCAGCGCAAGGGCATTCTTGGTCTGATGGTCCTCGGCCACGTTGGGTGACGGAACCAGGATTACCGGCTTACCCAGCAGACACAGCTCAGATATTGTGCCGGCACCTGCACGTGATATCACCAGGTCAGATGCGGCATAAGCCATATCCATATCCTGCACGAATTCAGTTGGGAAGAGGTTGGCCGCAGGCTCCTGTTCAGCCAGACGGCTTTTCATCTCCTCATAATAGAACTTGCCGGTCTGCCATACAAACTGTACGTCTCCTGACATGCGTATCAGGTCCAGGTTATCCATCACGCTCTCGTTGAGAGTACGTGCGCCCAGGCTTCCGCCCACTATCAGCACTATGCGCTTGGAAGCGTCAAGCCCCATCTTTGCGGCAGCCTCCTTTCGGCTCAGGCCACCCTTGGCCAGTGTGGGACGCACCGGATTGCCAGTCTTGAGTATCTTGTCGGCAGGGAAGAAACGCTCCATGCCGTCATAAGCCACACAAATCCTGTCAGCCTTCTTGGCAAGTATCTTGTTGGTCACGCCGGCGTATGAGTTCTGCTCCTGCAGCAGCGTGGGTATTCCCATCTTTCCTGCAATGCGAAGTGTGGGGCCGCTTGCGTAACCGCCTACGCCCACAGCCACCATGGGACGGAACTGACGGATAATCTTACGGGCCATCATCTGGCTGCGCACGATCTTGAACAGCACCACGACGTTCTTAAGCAGGTTCTTACGGTCAAATCCGCAGATGGGTAATCCCTTGATGTCAAATCCCGCCTGCGGCACACGCTGCATCTCCATGCGGCCCTCAGCCCCCACAAAAAGAATCTCTGCATCAGGATTCAGCTTCTGTATGGCATGAGCTATGGAAATGGCAGGAAAGATATGTCCTCCTGTACCGCCTCCACTTATTATTACTCTGGGTTTAGCTTCCATATGGTTTTGTTTAATTATTCGTCAAATGATTCATTACCGCTTATAGGCGCGGGAACCTCGGCTTCAGCTCCGGCCACCTGCTCACCGCGTGCCTCCTTTTCAAGCACGTTGCTTATGCCCAAAAGCATACCTATGCATCCACTGCTCATCAGGACCGATGTTCCGCCCTTGCTTATGAGCGGCAGGGGCTGTCCGGTAACAGGGAACAGGCCCACGGCTACTGACATGTTTATGAATGCCTGCAGGCCCAGCAGCATACCAAGCCCCATAGCCAGATACGCCGGATATTTTTCCTTGCACTTGGTGGCGATGCGCCCCACCCTGTAAAGCAGTATTATATATACCAGCATGACCACGATACCGCCTGCCATGCCCAACTCCTCTATGATTATCGCGTAGATGAAGTCACAGCTGGCCTCCTGCAGATAATCACGCTCATCAGAATTTCCGGGTCCCTTACCCAGGATGTTACTGCTGGCAATCGCGATATTGGCGTGAGTCTCCTGCGGCTTCTCCGGAGCTACGAACTTTGCATACTCATATGCACTCTGGTTGCCTTTGGAGCCGGCCTCACGGAAATCCTTGATACGGGCCTGCCATGTAGTGGCACGCTTGGGAATGAAGCTTGTTTCACGCAACGTCTGCGGAGGCACAAGCAACAGGAACAGTAGTGCTACGACACCGGCTGCTACCACCACGCCTGAAAGAGCAAGAATCTTTTTCCAGGCTATCCCGCCCAATATCATCATCACGAATACCACTCCGGCCAGCAATATGGCTGTCGACAGGTTTTCACCCACAATCAGCAGACAGATCAGGCCTGTCAGAACCAGAATCTTCCAGAATGTATTGGACTGACTCAGCTCATCCTCAGGTTTGAGTTTGGAGAGCCATGATGCAACCAGCATTATGACACCTATCTTGCCCAATTCGGACGGCTGCAACTGGATAAATCCAAGGTCTATCCATCGCTCTGCCCCCGATGAACTCATACTGCGTACGGACAGAATCCCCAACAGTATTATTGCAGACGGGATAAGTATGATGGGAAAAGCTCTGTACCACTTGTAGTGGAGCAGATGCACTATCCACATACCAAACAATCCCATGCATAGATGAACGGTATGCGATATGATGGGAGTCAGGAAACTGCTCTTGCCGAATGTGAGACGGCTGCTTGCACTGAACACCTCTATCAGCGATATGGCGCAAAGTATGAAAACCATAGCCCAGATGGTACGGTCTCCGTTAAGCAGTTGCCTGCGCTGCTTCTTTTCCTCTATATCCTCCATTATATCCTATATTTACAAAGCCCTCACGCACGCTTTGAACTGTTCGCCACGGTCCTCGTAGCTCTTGAACAGGTCAAAACTTGCACAGCACGGACTCAACAATACGATTTCACCCTTATGAGCCATCCTGTAAGCGGCATCGACGGCATCCTTCATGGACTGTACATCGGCCACCGGCAGCCCGAAGCTGTCAAAGAATCCGTGCAGCTTCTCGTTGTGCAGTCCCATATAGACCAGACCGCAGCACTTCTCACGTACCAGGTCGGCAATCTCATTGTAGTCATTGCCCTTATCCTTGCCGCCCAGTATCAGAACGCACTTTACAGGCATGCTCTGCAAGGCATACCAGCAGCTGTTCACGTTAGTGGCCTTGGAGTCATTTATGAAATCTATGCCGTTCACCCTGGTAACACGCTCCAGACGGTGCTCCACGCCCTGGAATGTCTGCAGAGCCTTGCGGATGGTCTCGCTCTTGATACCGGCTATGTTGGCCGATATACCCGCAGCCATTGAGTTGTACAGGTTGTGCTTACCGGTAAGGGCAAGCGACTCCTGCTCCATGTTGAAGGCATAGGGTTTGTTGAAATAGAGCGTTCCGTCCTCAACGTATGCCGCCAGATCCTCCTTCTTGGCCTCGGCAAACGGATAGAGGGTTGCCTGCAGTCCGTAACGCTTAAGCTCACGGGTAATTATGGGATCATCGTTCCAGAAAACGAACGCGTCATCCTTGGTCTGGTTGCGGATAACCCTCATCTTGGCATCCACATAATTCTGCATCTCATAGTCATAACGGTCCAGATGATCAGGGGTTATGTTCATGAGGATGGCTATATCGGCCCTGAAGTCATACATGTTGTCCAGCTGGAAACTGCTCAGCTCAATCACGTAGTAGTCATAGTTCTTCTCGGCCACCTGCCAGGCCAGGCTGCTGCCTATGTTTCCGGCCAGGCCCACGTTCATACCCGCCATCTTGAATATATGGTATATGAGTGATGTGGTAGTGGTCTTGCCGTTGGAGCCGGTAATGCATATCATCTTGGCGTTAGTGTATCGGCCGGCAAACTCAATCTCCGATATGATGGGAGTACCCTGGGCCATGAGCTTCTGTATGATGGGAGCCTCTTTGGGAATGCCAGGGCTCTTGATCACCTCATCGGCAGCCAGGATACGCTCCTCGGTATGCTGTTTCTGTTCCCACTCTATTCCGCGCAGATCCAGTTCGTTGCGGTAATGCTCCTTAATCTCCGACAGGTCCGATACAAACACGTCAAAGCCCTTGGCCTTTGCCAATATTGCGGCGCCTGTACCGCTTTCGCCTGCTCCCAGAACTACTATCTTCTTTGCCATTTCTTTTTATCTGATTTTCAAGGTCAATATAGTAAGTGCTGCAAGACCTATGCTTATGATCCAGGTCCTGAGCGTTATCTTGGTCTCAAACTGAAGCTTGTTGTCATTTCCGTGGAACCTGACGGTACTGGTGGGATCTGCCTTGAGTACCTGTTCCATGCTTGTGCGGTAATGGTCATGTATGGGAGTGCGCTTCCATATGCGCTGATGCACACCCTTGCGCTTGCCCAGTTTGTAGTAGAAACGCTGGCAGATGACTGACAGGCTCTCTACCAGGAACACGCCGCACAGGATGGGCAGCAGCAACTCCTTGTGTATGCAGAGCGCAGCCACGGCAATGATACCGCCTATGGTCAGGCTGCCCGTATCACCCATGAATATCTGAGCCGGATATGAGTTGAACCAGAGGAAACCCACCAGAGCTCCCACGAATGCTGCCATATAAACCACCACCTCCTGGCTTCCGGGCACATACATAAGGTCAAAGTGACTTGCGGTAACCACGTTACTGGAAACGTACGCAAGTATGCCCAGCGTCACTCCAATTATTGCCGAATTACCCGCAGCCATACCGTCCATACCATCATTCAGGTTGGATCCGTTGGATACGGCAGTCACAATGAACAGCGTAAGCAGCACAAAGAATATCCAACCTGCGGGGTACTTGGCTTTGTCACCCAACCAACTGAAAGCATCGGCATAGTTCAGGTTATGATTCTTGAAGAAAGGAATGGTGGTACGGGTTGACTTCACGTCAGGGGTCTTTACCACTATCTCGGTATTGTTCTCAATGCGGGTCTCTACCTTCTCGTTTATCACCACCTGCGGGCTGTAACGCAGAGTAAGGCCTACAATCAGTCCCAAGGCAAGCTGTCCTGTAACCTTGAGCCAGCCGTTCAGTCCGTCCTTGTTGCCGCGGAATGTCTTGATGTAGTCATCGGCAAAACCAATCACTCCAAGGATTATGGTGGTTATGATCATGAGCCACATGTAGACATTCCCCAGGTTGCCTATCAGCAGACAGGGAATCAGGATGGCCACGATGATTATCACGCCACCCATGGTGGGAACGCCTTTCTTGGTCACGCCGAACGGATCCAGCTTGACGTCACGCTGAGTCTCGGATATGTTGCGGCGTTTGAGCATGTCAATGAAATGACTGCCGAACCAGCATGACACCACAAGTGAAAGCACCAGAGCGAATATGGCTCTGAATGTCACGTAACTGAACATTCCGCCACCCGGAATATCTACTCCGGCATTCTTCAAGTATTCAAACAGACTGTAAAGCATCTATTCCTTCATTAAAAACATTCACGTATTACTTCATGGTCGTCAAAATGATGTTTGACTCCCTTTACCTCCTGATAATCCTCATGACCCTTGCCGGCCACCAGAATGACATCGCCGGCCTGGGCAATCATGCATGCCGTGCGTATGGCCTCGCGGCGGTCAACAATGGATATCACCTTCTGCATATCCTCCTTGGTCAGACCTGCCAGCATATCGTTGATTATATCCTGTGGCTCCTCAAAACGTGGATTATCAGATGTAATGATGACCTTGTCACTGTATTTGACACTCTCCTTGGCCATAAGCGGGCGCTTGCCCTTGTCGCGGTTGCCGCCTGCACCCACCACGGTGATTATCTGACCCTTTCCGTCCAGAACGTCCACAATGGTGGTCAGCACGTTGGTCAGTGCATCGGGTGTGTGTGCGTAATCCACTATTGCGGTGAATCCCTTGGGCGAGCGGATTGCGTCAAACCTGCCGTTGACCGGAACCAGGGTGCTCATTACCGTAAGAACCTCCATCGGGTCACGGCCCAGGTTCACTGCAGTGCCGTAAACCGCCAGCAGGTTGCTTGCGTTGAACTTTCCTATGAACTTGAGGAACACCTCGCGGCCGTTTATCTCAAGCAGCATCCCGTCAAATCCGGACTCCAGCAGACGGCCCTTGAAATCGCTCATGCTTCGCAGTGAGTATGTGGTAACCTTGGCCTTGGTATTCTGTGCCATGACCAGACCGTTCTTATCGTCCAGGTTGGTAACCACAAAAGCGTCCTTGGGCAGATCGTCAAAGAACTTCTTCTTGGCCTTGAGGTAGTTCTCAACCGTCTTATGATAATCCAGATGGTCACGTGTCAGGTTGGTGAATATTCCGCCGGCATATTTGAGGCCGCCTATGCGTTTCTGCACGATGGCATGTGAGCTGCACTCCATGAAGACATACTTGCAACCCTCATCGGCCATACGTCCCAGCAGGCGGTTAAGCGTAACCGCATCAGGTGTGGTATGATCGGCAGGGATGGGTTCACCGTCTATATAGTTGCAGACTGTCGAGAGCAGTCCGGCCTTGTATCCCATCTTGCGGAACATATTGTAAAGCAGTGTGGCGATGGTGGTCTTGCCGTTGGTGCCGGTAACGCCTACCAGCTTGACCTTGTCAGTGGGATTGCCAAAGAACCTTGTGGCAACCGTGCCAACCACATCCTCACAGTCCGGAACCTGCACGTAAGTGACTCCGTTCACGGTCTCATCGGGCAAAACCTCACACAACACCGATGTCGCACCCAGCTCTATTGCCTTGGGTATGAACTGATGACCGTCAACTGTAATTCCGCGCATCGCCACGAACAGACAGCCTGCCGCAGCCTTGCGTGAATCCAGCTGGATATCAGTAACCTCGACTCCGGTATCACCTACCGTACGCAGCGTCTTAAGACCTGTAATGAGTTCTCCTATCGTCACCATATATGTCACATTGATAATGTTAGCTTTATCTTGTCACCCTTACGGAACCGGGTGTTGCGCGCCGGCACCTGGGTCTTTACTTTTCCCACTCCGTCAATACTTACCCTCATGCCCATACGTTCCAGCAGATAGAGAGCATCGGATGCTCCCATCCCGCGTACATCGGGCACCAACCCTTCGGCGTACTCCACGTAATTCATCACATAACGTCCGGAGTCTGAGTTTACTGATCCCCATATGCTGTCAGGCAGTGAGCGGTCTATCTTGCGCATCAGATTCTTCTTGCCCAGCCCCTTGAGTACCGCACTTGCCTTGGCAAGGTCACCGGGAAGCACTTTAGGTATGAACTGATTGACAGAATCATATGCCTCCTTAACATCCCTCAGGTTACGGCTTGCCATTACCTTCTCAGATATTTCATGGAAAGCGGGGGCAGCCCATGTGGCACCGCCGGCGGCGCCACCGTCAGTACGTACCGATACTATGCATGAGTACTGAGGGTCATCGGCCGGGAAATAACCGCAGAACGATACCATGTAGCGGAGCGGTCCGTTCTTGTAGCCGGCATCACCCTGTGACAGCTGTGCAGTACCGGTCTTTCCGGCAACCGTAAAGTATTTGGAAGAGGCGTTCTTGCCGGTTCCCTCAACCACCACCAGCTCCAGCATGCTTTTTATCTTCTCCAGTGTTTCATCCTTGCACATATGACGGCGTACTACCTCAACCGGGAACTCCTGTACCACTTCACCTTCACGGGTAACCTGGGTGACCAGGCGCGGAGCCACCATGCAGCCGCCGTTGGCTATGCCGTTATAGAAAGCCAGTGTGTTGACTACCGGAAGCTGGGTGTTGTAACCTATCGACATCCACGGCAGACGGGTAGCATCCCAATAGCCTTCCCTTCTGATTACCGGTGCGGCAGTACCTGTAAGCTGCAGTCCGAAATGGGTGTTTATTCCGGTACGGTATATTCCGTCAACAAAATCCTGGGGATTATCCTTATATGCCGCATGGATCAGTTTGGATGTACCTATGTTGCTTGAGTTGGCAATTATATGCGGCACATCCAGCCATTCGTACTTATGTGAATCGGTCATACGTGAACCTCCGAATCCGGTATATACGCCATTCTCGCAGTAAACACTGTCTGTCAGAGAAATCTTGCCGTCATCAAGAGCCACCATCATGGATACAGGCTTGAAGGTTGAACCGGGTTCGTAAATCTCCCTCACTGCATTGTTCTGGATCTCATCAAACTGGCCGGGAGCCGTCTTGGTAAGACTGGCCATAGCCTTGATGTCACCGGTAGCCACCTCCATCAATACTACTATGCCGGAAGCTGCATTGTGGGAATCCATCACCTTACGCAGAGCGACCTCGGCAATATCCTGCATATCCACGTTTATCGTGGTATGTACGTCACAGCCGTCAATCTGAGGAACATCGGCCACCATACGGGTGACGTTCTGCACTTTCTCCTGATGTCCGCGTCCGGGAACGCCGCGCAGCAGCGAGTCAAATGACAGCTCCAGACCGTTCCTTGCTGAATCCTTTGCCTCATACATGCCGCCTATGGTGCGGGCGGCAAGCGTACCGAACGGCTTCTCGCGTGATATCTTGGACTCGGCACTGTAAAACCACATCTCATATCTGGGCTTGAGCCATACCGTCCGGGCAAGAGACTTGTACTGGCTGTATGATATGGGATAAGAGTTGCGTGACACACCCGGCAGCAGAGACCATGAGTGAGACTTGGACTCAAAGCCCTTTTGATAATGATCCACAAACTCCTGTGCCGAATACTTGGGGAATATCTCGTGCATCTGACGTGCAAACTCTGCAAGATGGTTGTTATAAAGGGTGTCCTTACGTGACTGGTCCTTCTGGGCACGTACGGGATCCTTCTCGGCAGTCCTGAAATCCAGGAATACGCGGTACTGCTTTACACTGCTTGCCAGCAGCAGGCCCTCGTCACTCAGGATATTGCCGCGGCGGGGTTCAATCACCCTGTTGACGGGAGTCAGGTTACGTGACACGTCATTCCAGTACTGTCTCTCACCGAACATCACGAATCCCATCTTGATTATGATCAACAAGCCCCATGCAGACATAAGCAGGAACAGAGAGAGGTACTTGCGGGATACCCTCTTCTTCTCCTGTCTGCGCGGATCGTTCCTGTCAGTCATAATGCTCATTTGGACAGAGTGTATGGAGGTTCAGTTACGGGCTGCAAGCCGGAACCGTTTCTGGTAACGACCTTCTCGATGTATGATGGCTTGCTTTTGGCCGATACATCACTTGTGGTATTGAGAGTCTGATACTCCATATCCACGAGTTCACGTCTCAGTCTTTCTGCATAAGCCTGGTCACGCTGGTATGCGTAGCGGTTGCCGATATAGACGAATACGCATATCAGTATCTCCACCAGCAACCAGAAATTGCGCTGGATAAAATCCGGCATGGACTGCATGAATCCCTTCTTCTTTGTTGTATTCTGCACCTGCTCCTCCATATCAGATCTTCTCGGCAATTCTCAGTTTGGCACTACGGGAACGCGGATTGGCTGCCTGTTCGGCGGCATCGGGAACCACCGGTTTCCCTATGGCCTTGAACGGCACGGTGCGGTTTCCGTAAAAATCAGTCTCTATCTCACCCTCGATGTTTCCGCTCTTCATCAGGTTCTTGACCATGCGGTCCTCGATGGAGTGATATGTTATAACCACCAGGCGGCCGCCTTTGTCAAGCAGTCCAACTGCACCTGTAAGCATCTCACGCAGGGCGTCAACCTCATGATTGACCTCCATGCGCAGAGCCTGGAACAGTTTGGCGGTATCTTTCTTTTCACGCTCACGTCCTATCACCGGACGGACTGCATCCAGCAGTTGGGTGACCGTCTCAAGACGGCAGTTCCTGCGGGCACGCCCTATGGCAGCAGCCACCTGACGTCCGTTCTGCAGTTCACCGTACAGCCAGAACAGCTGTGCAAGCCTCTCCTCCGGATAGTCATTGATCACGTCCGATGCCTTCATCCCCTCCTTCTGGTTCATACGCATATCGACCGGACCCTCAAAACGGAATGAGAACCCGCGGCTGCTGTCATCGAAATGATGCCATGACACACCCAGGTCAGCCAGTATGCCGGTAACCTTCTCATGGCCGTACCAGCGCATGAAATTGGGCATGTAACGGAAATTGGAGTAGACGAAAGTGAACCGGTCGTCTTTGATGATGTTGTTCATGGCATCGGCATCCTGGTCAAAACCGTAAAGATGACCTTTACTGCTGAGTCTGGACACTATCTCGCGTGAGTGGCCGCCACCGCCGAAGGTGGCATCCACATAGACCCCGTCAGGGTCCACCACAAGTCCTTCTACGCTCTGCTTGAGAAGGACAGGCACATGATATGTCCCGCTTGTGTCCACTTACCAGTTATGTGTATTGTATGTATCACTCAGTCATGAATTTTTTCAGATTATCGGCAAATTCGCTGTCCGACATGAACGGCTGCTGACCTTGGCCGGCCGCGATGTCAGGAGCCCAGATCTCAATGGTCTGCTCCATTCCCACAAACAGCGCATCCTGCTTTATGCCAACCTTGTCAAGCAAGGCCTGAGGCAGAAGCATACGCCCGTTGCTGTCCAGCTGCACCTCCTGAGCCTCAGACACAAGTTTGCGGTATACCATCTGCTGATTGCCGTCAAAACGGTTAAGCCTGGCACGCACCTTTGCAATCTCCTCCTGCCACTGTGCCGCAGGATAAACCACAAGACAGTTCTCAAAGTAGTCCTTGCGGACCACAAGAGTCTGGTCACCGGACTGCTGCAGGATGCGGCGGAATCCGGCCGGCATGAACGCCCTGTTCTTTGCGTCCAGACGTACTGGGAACTGACCTATGAAGCTCATTCTTTGCTGATAATCGATATTCGGTTTCAAAGTTAAAACAATTTCACCCACTTTAACCCACTTTTCCCCACTTTTTATTTAAAAAAGTTTTTAACAATCGGTTGATAACTCAAGTCGCTAAACAACAAACAGTTGGCCCGAATCAGCTGAAGTGCTGGTTCGGGCCAACTATATAACCTGTTGATAACTACAATTTACTCGGCAAGAATCTCCTCGGCGCGCTTTAGTGCTATGTTGATGTGACTGCAGATATTCTCCTTACCTACAACATCATCCATTCCGGCATCCTCAATCACTTTCATGACCTTGGGATTTACGCCCGAGAGAACCACTTTTACACCCATCTGGGAGCACATGCGGCACATGTTCTGGAGGTTGTGTACGCCCGTTGAATCTATGAACGGAACCTTACGCATACGGATGATGCGAACCTTGGCGCGGCCGCCCATATCACCCATCATCTCCTCGAACTTATTGCCTATTCCAAAGAAATAGGGGCCGTTTATCTCATACACCTTGACACCCTCAGGGATTGTAAGATGATCCAGATTACCCATCACATCGCTGTCTGCATTAGGATCTATCTCATCACTCAGGACCGATACGTTGGTGGTCTCGGCCATACGCTTCATGCAGAGCAGGCAGGCAATCAGCACGCCCACCTCGATTGCTACAGTGAGGTCGAATATCACTGTCAGGAAGAATGTCACCAGCAGTACGATGATATCGGACTTGGGGTTGCGGAGAATGGCCTTGAAGCTGCGCCACTCACTCATGTTATATGATACGACTACCAGAATTCCTGCCAGGCAAGCCATGGGGATGAACTTTACCAGCGGCATCAGGAACAGGTAGATGAGAGCCAATACAATGGCGTGCGCAATACCGGCAATGGGAGTGCGCCCGCCGTTGTTGATGTTGGTCATGGTTCGTGCTATTGCGCCTGTGGCAGGTATACCGCCTATCAGAGGTGATACCATATTGGCAATACCCTGTGCCACAAGTTCCTGGTTACTGTCGTGACGGTCACCTATCACACCATCGGCCACGGCTGCTGAAAGCAGTGACTCGATTGCACCCAGCATTGCGATTACCATGGCCGGCTGAGCCAGGCGCACGATGCTGTCCCAATTGAGTTTGGGAACCTCGGCCTGAGGCAGTTCAGTGCTTATCGAGAAACGGTCACCGATGGTCTCAATGCCCTCTACGCCTACACCGCGCAGAATCAGGCAGACAACTGTCATGATGATGATTGCCACAAGAGAACCGGGAAGTTTACGACTGATCTTGGGAGTGAAAACAATAATGAGTATGCTGCCTATTCCTATCAGCAGTGACCACCAGCTTATGGTGTCGAAATTGCGGAAATAGACTACCCATTTGTCAAGGAATCCGGCCGGGACACTTTCAATCTGCAGTCCGAACAGGTCCTTGATCTGTGTTGCGAATATTGTCAGGGCGATACCGCTTGTAAAGCCCACGACTATGGGATAAGGAATATACTTGATGATGGTTCCCAGATGCAGGACGCCCATGAGTATAAGGAACGCACCCGCCATGAAGGTTGCTATGCAGAGTCCGCTCATTCCGTAATCCTGAATGATGCCGTACACTATAACTATGAACGCGCCGGTAGGACCGCCTATCTGCACCTTGCTTCCTCCAAAGAAGGAGATGATGAAACCTGCTACGATAGCAGTGAGAATACCGGCCTCAGGAGTGGCTCCTGATGCTATACCGAAAGCGATGGCAAGCGGCAGAGCCACTATACCAACAATTACACCTGCAAGCAGGTCCTGAACAAGAGTTTGTTTGTCGTAACCGTTCTTGAGAGTTGAGAACAGTTTAGGTTGGAAACCTCTAAGATTCATAAAGTTGACATCTATTTTGCCGGCCCTTTGCCGACAGTTAATACTATACTTTTCGTTTTCGGCCGCGAAATTACACATTTTACAGCCTCATTGTAACGCAGTCAACTTCCAGAACTACATAATATTCCCCCATTTATACATTTTTAACCCCGATTGCAATCTCAGACTTACATATTGTACACAAAAAAAAGAGGATGACATGGTCACCCTCTTCCTTTTTTTTGAATCCTTTGGATTACTTCTTGGCTGTCTTGGCGCGCTGGGCGTTCAGGAAGTCAACCATCTTCTTGAGGTTCTCCTCTGAGTACATACCCATACCGTGACCGCCCTGAGGCTCGTGAACGATGTAGCTCTCAACGCCAACCTTCTGCATCTGGTCATACAGATACTGGCTTACGCATGATGCTACTACATTGTCCTGATCGCCGTGGAACATGTAACCGGCAACATCATCCTTGTCCAGGTAGCCTGATGCGCTCAGCAGCATGAACTTGTCCTCGTTACCCTCCTTGGGGGCACCGATAAGACGCTCCTCGGGAGTGTTGCCCGGGCCGCCGAATACCATTGCGTTACCGCACTCCATCTGCAGGAGCTCTGTGGGACCTGACCAGTCGCAGAATGCGTTTACATAGCTTGACTCCTTGGTGTAGGGGCCTACATTACCCTCAATATCATACTCGGCTGTGCCGCGCTTTGCAACCTTAACGCCGTTTGACAGAGCGGTAACTGCGCTCAGATGACCACCTGATGAAAAACCTGAAGTTGCTATGAATGATGTATCGAATTTGTACTTGTCAGCGTTAGCGCGGATAAAGCGGATAACAGCCTTCATATCATTGACCTGTGCGGGCCACTGGGCGTCAGCGATTGAACGGTGGTTAGGGCAAACCACTGCATAACCGGCATTCAGCAGAGCTGCGCCGATGGTACCTAAATCAGCACCACCCTTACCGTTGTTGCTACCCCATGCACTACCGTATACATGTACAACTACAGGATATTTATCCTTAACCTCCTTAGGAAGATAGATGTCAAGATTGTGATAAACCTGACCGTCGTCACCGGCGTAGTTGATATCGGTGAATTTCTCAGAGGTCTCAACCTGGGCACCACCCTGAGGGCCACCGAAACCGCCGAAACCGCCCATAGGCATACCGCCGCCGAATCCACCCTGAGGCATTCCACCTCCAAAACCACCGCCCGGGAACTGGGCAAAACATGTGAGCGACATCATAACAGCCGCTGCAAGAAGAAAAGTCTTTTTCATATTATTATAGAAGTTAATAATTAGAGTCTCTTATACTAGTACTTCAATAGTCGGGCAAAGTTAAACATTAAGGATTGGAAAGGATGTTTTTGTGTAACTTTTTTCAGAAAATAATAGTGAACATCATCGTGATGGTAATGATAAGTTTTATGCCAGTGCCGGCCATGACTCCTGCAAATGAGCCCAAGGCCGATTTGAATGATGAGCCCAGCTCTTTCTTACCGAATACCAGCTCTCCTATGAACGCACCCAGCAGACAGCCGGCAATCATGCCTATATAGGTAAATATAATTCCTGCCAGCAAACCTATCATGGCACCCCATGCTCCCGCTTTGGAGCCTCCTGCCAGTTTTGTAAACTTGGCCGGGATAACGTAATCAAGGATGGTTACTATGATTGTAATGGCCAGCCACACCAACAGGCATGTCAGCGTAATCTCATTGTCGCTATCGGCAATCCTGCGCCCAAAGAAAGCCAGCAACAGTCCGACCCAGCTTATGGGAGGCCCAGGCAATCCGGGAACAATACTGCCTACAATTCCCACAATTCCCAGAATTACCGCAAAGACTATGAGTGCTGTTGACATAGTTGATAGGCTTTTGCCCCGCTAAGATAGATAAAAATGATTATTTTTGCGCAATCAAAAGAAATCACTTCAGGCAACGATGGTACAGATACAGGATACGATAGTGTCATTTGACGTCATTACCAAAGAGTTCTGTTGTGATTTGGACAAGTGCCACGGGGCCTGCTGTGTTGAAGGTGATGCCGGTGCTCCCGTCACCCCCGATGAGATAGCAGAGATTGAGAAGCTGCTTCCTGTCATCAGCGATATGTTATCGGCCGATGCACTTAAAGCAATTGAGGAGAAGGGTATCGCGTATCCCGATCCTGAGGGGGAACTGGTGACACAGATAGTAAACGGCAAGGACTGCGTCTTTACCTGCTATGATGAGAACGGATGCTGCTACTGCGCCATAGAGAAGGCGTACCGCGAAGGCAAGGTCAGTTTCATGAAACCTGTATCCTGCCATCTGTATCCCATCCGCGTCAAGAAACTGGGAGCATACTGGGGGCTCAACTATGACCGCTGGGATGTATGCCAGGCGGCTGTAATCAAAGGACACAGGGAGCATACGCCGGTTTACAAGTGTTTAAAGGAACCTCTTATCAGGCGTTTCGGTCAGCAGTGGTATGAAGAGCTGGAACTCACCGTGAGTGAGATGAAAAAACAAGGTATTATTTGAAAAGAATGGAAATGAAAGGAATCAGATATTCAGTACTGCTTATTGTCATGACTATGATCCTGTCTCTTTCATCATGCGGTGACCGAGGATATAAGGATCTTCCGTTCGGAGGCATGAACGGCAAAGTTCAGAAGGTGACGGTATGGCATAAGATGCCTGAAGTATGGCATGTCAACGTAAAAGGTTCCGATGTAATGTCCATTGATGCCTTGGCATATGATATATACGGAAATGAGATCTGCTCGGCCCGTATGGACAGCGCTGGACAAATAGAATCCGAGGCTGAGAGCCTGTTTGAGAACGGTGTTTGCGTGCGCAGTATCCAGAAAATAGACGGCAGGGTGATAGCTCGTCTGAATCTGCTGTCTGATAACGGTAAAACTCTGGAATATTCCAAGGATATTGCCGGCGACGTTACCAGAATGAAGATTGAGAAGAGTTCATTCCTCAGAAAGCACAAATCCATCGTATCTGAAAACGGAAAGGTAACATCCGTCAACACCATAAAGACCGACCGCAAGGGCCGTCCTGTATGGATTAAGGAGGTTAATCCCCAAACCGGCTCTGAAATAATCCAGAAGAACACCTATGATGATAACAACAATGTGACGGAAAAGCATGTATCCACCAAGGGTAATGAGAAAGAAGAGGTGCTGTATCTTGAATATACCAAGCTGGATGAACAAGGCAACTGGTTGGAAGCGCGTACATTTAACCGCAACAATCTGCCGGTAGAGATTCTTGTACGTGAAATCGAGTATTGGTAATGATTATAAAAAGGAGCGGTCACATAACCGCTCCTTTTTGTGATCCTTAGCAGAACACCCCACATCCAGTCAAGAACCCCTCCAGACCCATTTTCAATTCTCATCAACCCAGAAAGTGTACCACTTTTGTACCACTTTTTTCAATCACCAATATTCTAAAACACACTCAAACTATATTCCAGCCCCATTTCCATAGTTGAACAAGATTGTGTATCTTTGTGGTGAATGATATGAAAAACACATAAAACGTACCACTTTCAAATACGCACCACCATGAAGAACGTACCACATTTACCCCCGCTTGCCATAATAGCAATCGCACTCCTGGTGCCCGCCTGTCGTAGTACCAGAAACATCACTTCCACCCAATCATCCACCACAGCTATCACCCAAAAGGAGATGGACATAGCAACTCGTAACGCCGTTACCACCCGCAAAAGGAAACTGACCATCACCTATATCCCGATGCTCCCAACTACTCCAAAGCAAAACCTCACCCCCCAATCCAACACTCCCACAAAAGAACTAGCCGACCACCTTATATATAAAGGAGGCGGCACCCTCATAATAGAAGAGGAAACCACCCAAACAGAAGGCCAAACAGCCAACACAACCCAGATGTCAACCCAAGACACAACCACCACGCAAAACTCCCAATATCATGAAACCACGCCCAAACAACCCAGAGCCTCCCCAAATCTCAAACTCATCCTATACATCCTATTGGCGGCCATAGCATTCCTACTGCTATTAAAGTGCCGAAACCGCCAATGACACACCGTTCAAACAATAAACCATAAAACACAAAACCATGAAAGCAACAAACTATGCAACATTATTAATCAAGAGTTTTGAGCAGCTACGCCTCAACTCGTACCTATGTCCGGCAGGAGTCTGGACCATAGGCTACGGCCACACTGACGGCGTTAACCAGGGAATGCTCATCACAGAAAAGACGGCCGATGCCTTCCTCAAGCAAGACATCCGGAATGCCGAACACAGCATCAACCAAATGGATGCTGAACTAACCCAAGAGCAGTTCGATGCCCTCGTCAGCTTCGTGTTCAACGTAGGCGTTCGAGCCTTCAACGTCTCTACGCTCCGTAAGAAGATCCTCAAGTACCCCAATGACCCATCTATAGCCGATGAGTTCCGCCGTTGGGTCTATGCGGGAGATAAGAAACTCCCCGGATTGATCAAGCGTAGAGAACAAGAAATCAAATTGTATTACTCATAAAAATCGCAGCACCATGGAAACGCAAATAGCAACAATCATCACCGATTGCCTAGTGCCAGCCATCACTGCAGCCGTAGGATGGCTGGCCGGCAAGCGCAAGCGCCGCAACGATGCCCTCAAGTCTATGCAAGACTCTATCGATATCCTGAGCATGGAGAACAAACGCCTCATTGAGGACCTCACAACCGTCAATAGGGAAGTGGTAGCACTACGTAGAGAGAATGGAGAGCTCAAGACCTCCGTTGACCAACTCTGCAAGGAGAATGCTCAACTCAAAACCGAAGTTCAGGATTTGCGCAAGCAGCTGACAAACGCACCTGCGTAACCTCCGATGCGCAGCATCGGTTCCGTCCCGTAACTATCGCCTTTCACGAAAGCCGATAATTACGGGGCGGCTTAATTAGGGCCGCAGTGCCCAGATAAAAGCCTGTGCAGTTCTTAAAGCCGGATCCTTGAAATGACCACCCGGATTAAAAACAAGTGTACTATCAACACCAGGCATACATTTAAGTGAATCATACATGGCCTTTATGTTCTCTTCTACAGTGGCCATGGTAGCATTCTTAGTCTTAGCCTCAGCATCCCCAAGGCTCAAATAAATACGCTTAGCATTAGGATTATGGCTTCCGATATACCTCATCCATTCAGGATACCAGACCGATGGCGACGCAGCCGCAACACCCGTAAACAAATCACACTCATAGCAGCACCACAATGCGAACAGCCCTGCCAAAGAATAACCTCCGATGATGATATCTGCTCCTTTCAATGAATCAAACCGCCGATGCATTTCAGGTATCACACCATCCTTTATAATCTCAAATGTACTATGAGCACCATCACCAAACGGCACTTTCCCGAATACCGGTGCTGCCATCCAAGGTGCAAGCTCATTATTCCAGTCCTCAACAATCAGGGCGACATATGCGAACCGATGCTTACAGCCCTCCTTTATGGCCGATAATTCCGCATCCAATCCCTCCAGCTCCCTGGCATCAATGGCCTCAACCAGCAGCACCTCCGGCTGCTCATCGGCCCGATACACGCAACGCCGTCCCTTAATCTCGAACTCATCCAGATTCATATAGGTGCAAAGATAACAAAAGGAGTGAGTCACCGATGCCCTCACGGCCGATATCCATGTATCGCGGGCTGGTAGGTGCAGACCATCCGACATTCTGCAAGTAGCAGCACAGTTTTACTTACGGCCCCGCCCTATAGAGGTAGCAGCCAGTGGCCCTCAACCATCGGCCTCCGCATCCCGCTCCAGCCGATGTAACCGTATATAGAGCAAACCTCCCGCCAAAACGCCACTGTCTGGCTTGTTTAACCCAGAACAGCCAGTGCCTGGATGCATGCCTTATCAGATTATCGGCCGTCAGCCGGACGCATAGAATATCCTCACACACCTTCATCCCTGCAACTCTATGCGCCCGCCTGTCAGCCTCAATGCAGCCGCACCGGTTCCAGTCCCTGTCTGTTCTTCCCGTGAAGCCCCCTGCAGATAGAAGCCGCATCAAACCCCGAACCTCCCTCCATCAGTACTGCAAACAGAAACCTCCTGCACACTCAAAACAGCACTGCAGATTAATCAATAAGGAGTTCCGCACCATTACTATATCTATCCCCTCCATGGTGCCAGCACTATTCCAGGCATAGATATAGCAATCGTGCTCCACGCATTCTTTTAATTGCGGCTTCAGGCCGCAATCTGGTACGGCTCGCTTAGAGTCAGTAGTGCAGACTTTTCCAGTATGTAACATAATGGAATTCTTGATTATGCCCTCCGTCGCTCCCGCACTCGCTCCTCCAAGCATAATCCCCACTATGTTAAATACTTACAGCATCAGGCGTTCAACCCTCCGAAACAAATGTATCGCACCTGCGTTTCCTGCTGCGTGCAGCAGGCGCAACCCTTCCGGGTGCTGGGTCGTAACGTTTCGGCAGAGTCTTTACGGTCCGCACAGCGTCCTCGTAAAGACACAGCCTACACGTCACTCCTCGGTAGCGTGGCTGGCCAGTCTGCCGGCACAGCCGCCAGCCCGTCCATCCACGGCTTCATTTTAGGGTGCCGTCTGTTCCGTTATCACTCCACAGCCGTCATCCCGCCATCCGGTGCGTGTCCTGCTCGTCGCGCCCAAAGGGCCGCTCCTCGGCCTTCTCCTCGCAGGTACGCTGCCGCTCCTGCTCGTCCTGCTCGGGGGTACGCTATCGCTCCCCCTCGCAGACTTTCTTCACGTCATCGATAATTACGTCGTCAATCACTCGGATGAGCTCCCTTTGATCTACGGAGGAGCCACCTTTGAGATTAAGACTTTATCCTAATGGTACCCAGGTATAATCCACCATCAGTATAAATGATACTATCAGTCCACAAACAAGCCATAAATGCCATATTTCCGTACTACAAGCCATCTTTTACCCATATATCCAAATCTCATTAACCACCGCCACAACCCCGATATCGCACCGGCGGACAAAAGACGCACTCAATTACGCCACGCATCAACCTGACTCGGATGAAACACGTAAGCAAACACTTCACACATCAACCCGCCGCACATGAACTTCCTACGCAATCAAACCGTCCATCGCCCCGCCATCCATGAGCTCCGAACGCCTTAAGGACATGCACACATCCACAACACATGAAAGGCCCACGCTTTCAAAGCCCGGATCCACCCACTACAAATGACAGACGGTCGCTAACATAACCTCTTCAAATGAAAATCGGACCAAAAACGTACATTTTGAAACCTTTCACAAATCCACTCCGTACGTTTGAAACTTACTCTTTCATGGAAAATATTACTTCTGCAGAACATTGACGCACCTTTTTTTATTGATTCGACAACTTTACCATGTTTTTGTCGAATAGGTGAATACATATATTATCAATTTTGCTGCATACAAAAAACAAATAGTTATGAAGAAACAATTCAAGAAAGGAGATATTGTTCAGATTGGAGCAAAAGTAACAGAGATCGTTAGTATTGTAGGAGGAACTGTATTATTAGCAAATAAACTGGAAGTTAATGTAAATGAGTTATCTCATGTAGTTATTTACGGTGGTTTTGATATTGGAATATATTTGGCTACCGACATCCCGACTAGAGCCTATATCATAGGTAATGACGGATTTAGACATTACAAAAAAGGGTATATAAAGTATTATGATGATTATATAGATGAAATCTCTGTAGCATCTATTATTAAACAAAACAATATAGAAACGGTAGATGAACTTCAGGAATGGATTATGGATAACACAAATGGTTATTCTCTTAAATTGAGAGGACTAAACAATCTAATTGTATAAAGGAGTGGTGTCAATAATCTTTGTATTAACTTTGTAATGAAATAATACCCTGAAAAAATGCCCAAGTTCCATCCCACCGCACTGATAGAAGATTGCTGGTCCAGCATTGGCAACATCACGTTCTTCCACCGTGACGGCAAATGCTTCTACAAGCGCAAGCCCTACACCGTGTTCCGTGGTACTGCAGCCCAACTTGACCAGGCTCAAGTCCATCACCGCGCAATACTTGCCTGGCAGCATCTGCCTCACAGTGTCCAACTGCAGTGGAACCACTACGCCAAGTCCGTTCCGTCCCATCGTCCGCCGTATGACAACAATCACCATATCAGCGGCTACAATCTCTTCGTCAGCGCCTATCACGGTTTCGCCCAGCTCGGCCGTGAACACATACCTGAACCGCAACCATTCCCGGAATTTCCATCTGCAGCTCTTGAGGTTCTGGAGATAATACCAGGTTCAGAAACAACAACCCTCCGCTGCCGCCTCACGCTAATTGATACTGTCAATCCTGAACGCTGGCACCTAACCGCCCGGATTCTGCTCACCGCCCCGAGTATGGGCTTCAATCCCGGTCTCATGCGCACCTACAGGCCTACATCCGTCAGCCCTGTATCCATCGGCCCAACCACGAGCACAAGGGCCGTGACCTTCACCGTCACAGCCCATAGTAATATGAACGGATATCAGGCCCACATCCGCTACCGCCTGATAGATAAGGTTACGGGCTACCGTAATAATTGGCAAAGTGTATCAAAGGATATTGAAAATATTGACTGATGATGAATGCAGAATAGTCATCTTTCCTTCTTTATAACTGCGTCATTACATGTTACTTCGGTTATCTTCTCTATCTATAACTCTTTATCCCGCTTTCTGCAATTTCCAAATCAAACCATCCTCTTTCAAAACACATCATACGTATTTGTGTTTTGTTGATTAATTCTTCCCTGAACTTTGGTCCAAGTATCACTTTACTCAACTTATACGGGAATACTCCATCTTTCTCACAATTTACGGCATTTACCAATTTTGCTTCTACAAAAGGTGTCATAATACAGTTCTCGCTATGGATAAACCAACCATCATGTCGTCCTGTTAAAACGATCATTCTACATTCGCTTTCTGGCTTGAATTCTTTTGGTTTTATAAAGTGCCTATAATCTTCAAACTGATGAAACCTGAAATCAACGTCTTCCTTTTTCAACTCATCAAGGTATTTACTAACCCTATCTATATTTCTTTGCAGCTTTGCATTCACATAAGAAACCGTCTTCAGTTCTTCATCTTTCTTAACATCCCGTTCAAACACCAGGCATACTCCTTTACCATCATCACCATACCATCTCCACATGTCCAAATTATCTGTGCGTGTTGAGAAAGATATAATATGCGTAGCGTTTGCCCTAATTGTCACCAGTTCAGCTGTTTCTGTTGGTTCATCGTAGTTCCTAGTAAGTTCCGAAAGAAACGAAGTCTCGGTCTTATCGTTCATAGAGATAATAGAGTTCAACCTGATTTTTCCGCTCTTCATGATTTCGAACAACGTACTCATAGTTGTATATTTTCCTACAAACTGCTCTTTCGAAATATCAGGTATAAATGGTTTCAACAATCCCTCACTCACCTCATTACGCAGATAGTAACAGTTATTCATCCTATCAAAGGCAATATCGTCCAAATCAATATTCTTCCGGAAGTATTTTCTCACTTTTCGCCTAACAGTCTCTTTCTTTTCAATTAGATCAGAAGGCAACTTAAAAGCAACATCAAGCATCATGTCCCAATTCTCTGGCTTATATTCGGCATGCAGATATTTCCCATTCTCATGCATATAACTGAAAGAAACACTACCCAATGGTGTCATGCTTATGATATACTTCGCATCGTAATGTCGGGTAGGCGAATAATTGATCTGCGCTTTATTTGACAGGTTCATGACAATCTGCATAAATGGACGATCATATATGAAAACAATACTCCTCAATATTCCGTCCTTCAAAACATGGTCGTCTATCCTTTCAACACCATAGTCCGAGCTGTTTATCCTTTCTCCCACCTTTTCAAACAAATTCTTATACCTGTTCAGACCTTTCAATATATTCTCTTCCCTAGGTTTGCTATATGTACCTTCGTCATCATCTACACAAAATTCAAATACATCCTTATAACGTTCATTCAGGATGATTTCCTTTGCACGAAGATGAGCAATGTTCTGGTCTATCCACAAAAAATCATATTGATAATTATAGCACGGTGCATTATCATCCATCCTGCCAAAACTTATTCCACTTAAAGGAGAATCATCCCCATCCACAAGTTCTTCAAATCCAGCATTGCGGAAGTCTTTGGCTGTCAAATCGCACTTGGCAGAATTGATAAAAGCATTAAGTTCTTTATTTCTACTATATAAAGGCAATGCCACAGTCTTTTTAACAAGCTGCAGACTATCTGCCTTTATCTCAAACATGCATATATTCTTAAATATAATATTCATCTTTCACCTCTTAACTCCTAGTTATCTATTGCTAGTTCTACATTATACCGTTCAATATGTCTATTTACCCTCAATGACAGAGTATCATATCATTATTCCAGACAGGCTCTATATTTATTATACAACAAACCTTTGCTGTAATCTGGAACATGACCGTCCTCACGTGTGAAAGCCCAATGATACTTAGAATTATTAGGCAGATTAACCAGATCATTCATCATAGCGCCGCTTGTATCGCCAGGAATATATATCTGCTCACAAAAATCTGTCCAAAAGCCTTTAGTATGAACTGCATCAAAATAAGAATCCAATTCATCCACATTAAAAACAGGTCGATAATCCTTAATATCAAAACCTAGCGAACGAACCTCTGCTTCAACTTGCCCCAGTGTCATATACGGATTATCAATCTTATTCATCAGTACTGTACGATTTGATATCACATTAGAATCCTTGTATTCCCGTTTCCAATGTCGCTCGAGAATATCATCAGGGAAAAGTGTTTTTCCGTTTTCAAATTCCGCACAAATCCGCGTTGAAATATCTGCTTTGTGCTTAAAGAAAACAGCTTGAAGCCTTACAACATCATTAAAATTCTCCTTTGGAGTAAGATTATAAAGAAAGCCCTTTTGCCTACCGCTACGTGGAAATACCTGTAGTCCTATCGTTGAAAGCCTAGAATCAACAGGACCTACAACCTTTCCAAAATCCTCTTTAATAATCAGATAATAATAGTACAACACACCAGGGGCATGATTCTCATCTGTAATAGGAGTATAAGTATCTGTTTTGTCATTATACTCTGTAGTAGCAAAGAATGCCGCCACATTTGGATCGCTTGTTAAATCAAATAATGATGTTTTATTGTAATAATGCTGTGTCAGGCCATATAGATTCATTTCAAACTGGTATTCTTTTCCACATAACTCGACACCTGTATCAAGTAGCTCCACAAGGGGATGCGACATCATAAGTATTTTTAATTCTTGTCCACGCACATTTTCTGCAGTGAACCTGTGCTGTCCAGTATTGCGGAACACACTAGGCTTACAGGGATTATGGAACTCCGTCTCTCCCCTAAACAAGAATTTACGGCTTGTTAAGTTTGGCTTCAATGAGAATCTGCCACTCAGCAAACGGGTCATAATAAACTTATCATCCGATGCACCATTAAACCATGATGAATAAGGATATGATAATGTATCTACCGGCATCGGCGGCAATGATAAATTAGGGGCTGTGCGCACTTCAATAGGCTTTTGTCTATTAGAGTCTGCAGCTAGAGCTTTTTTTTCGAGATCAAGAACATAGGCAATAGCCTCATCAATGTTCTCAAAGACATATTCGCTTCCTGTTACCATAAACAGTTTCTCGTTATTACATTAGTATTGATTCCTTTATATATCCTGTTGGAGTATGGCATTTTTTCATACTTATTGACTTATATAGCAATATTCAGACACCCGATATAATACCGATAACACAAAAGCTTCAACCATACAGAAAAAGAAAAAACCACAGTCACAAGCCCCTATAACCATCCATTAGTACCAGTGCGCCACCACAATCCTTAACCAAGAGCCCAGCGTCAACCTAAGGCAATAAGCTGAACGCCACATAAAAACCATAAGTTGGAAACAACTAAAAATTTGTTCCACTGTCATACGCAAATATACAAGAAATTCCGACTCCACCAACAACCTCGCTAAATAATAATAATTGGAATAAAAACGCCGGTTATCGTAATAATCTTCAAAAAATCCACCAATCAAATTAGACCAATAAAGTTTGATTAAAGACCAACAAAGAATAAAGTTGCACAAGGGGCGGTTTTGTGTGTAAAATAGTGCTCTGAATAGTTGCAAAAGGGATTTTTTGTGTATATTTTTGTGTAGCAAATTAAGGTCACAACAGGATCTGATACCATGAAAACACAACCTTCTGTTCCCTTTGGCGGGATGTCCGGCAGCGCGGGTATAGTTACTGCCCGCAGCACGAGATTCGGGACCATACTGAGCGGACGTTGCCATCAGCCGGGACGTGTTACTCCCAATCAAAAAAACAGTCGTGCTCTGTTTGCCCGTGTGGGCAGGAGCTTTAAGCGCCTTACACAGGAGCAGGCTGAGGCGTGGGCTGCTTTTGCTGCAACTCATGCCTTTGGGAGCCGCATGCGGACTCAAAGCCCGGCGGTGAATGCGTACGTGACTCTTAACTGCAACCGTGCGCTGCTGGGACTTGAGATGCTGATGGTGCCTCCTACGGAGATTCCGGCTATTCCGGAGGTGGAGTACAGCAATATCATTGTTACTCCTGGACTGATTCAGTTCAGCCGTTTGGTTAATCCGGGTACCGGTTATAGGCTGGCCGTGCGGATGAGTGCTGCAGCAAGTGCCGGGAAGACTTACGGCGGCGGGCTGCCGGTGTTGGTGGAGGCTGGGTTTATTCCGGAGCGGAACTTTGCGGATGTTACTAAGGTCTATACGGACAGGCTGACGGTGAAGCCTACTCCTGAACTTAAATACTTTGTTGAGACGGCTTGGATGAGCGTGGCCACGGGGCTGGCCGGGACGACCAGGTGTGATGACAGGATATGTCAATGCGATTTATAACTAAGGGTATTATGAGCTCAAAATATACCATACAAAACACAGTATTAACTTTTTAAATCTAACAAAACTATGAAGTATGCACCTTCTATTGCATTTGAGGAGATGAGTGGTAGCGCCAAGGGCGTGACCGCTGCTAAGGCCAAGGGCCGTAAGTATCTCCGTAACCGCGGTTATGGCAAGAAGACCACTACCGCTAGTCAATCAACCGTTAAGGGTATATTCAAGCAGCTGAGCCAGTCATGGAAGAACCTGACAGTGGCACAGATCAAGGCTTGGAACAACCTTGCTCAGAGCCAGGCCGGCCGCTCAATCCTGGGAAGCAGCGCTAAGATATCAGGTCTGAACCTGTATCAGCGTCTGAATTTCTGGATTATCCGTTGCGGTGGCAATGCCGTGGCCAATCCGCCTGCATTGGTAGGTGTTGATGCTCCTTCAGCTGCTACTGTTCAGCTGACTGCCGAGGCATTCAACTTTACCCTGCTGAGTATTCCTGAGAACGTGGCTAACCTGC
>Ga0310690_10001544_pt1 | contig 40569 bp, 41 predicted proteins | sample AusTroGonzalo_MG_2_FD_207661 | JGI IMG/M metagenome (GOLD analysis project Ga0310690, IMG submission 207661) | Bovine rumen microbial communities from tropical cattle in Woodstock, Queensland, Australia - Gonzalo_04 (v2) (version 2) | ecosystem: Host-associated > Mammals > Digestive system >... | reverse complement strand
TCTCAAGCAGTTTAAAAAGTAAATAGTTTTTCTATAATCAAAAAAGGCCCTGTGTAAAACAGGGCCTTTTGCTTATTTCCAGATTATTTATTGTAAGCCATGCAGCAGTTGCCAAGCATACATTCTTTGCACGTGCATTTGGTTTTTTGTTCCTTTTCTATGGCATGCAAGAGTTTTTTGGCAAAGTCTGTCAGCGTCGGATCACGCGCGCCGAGTACAAGTAAAATATCACCGGGTTGTGCCGCAGCGGCCATTTCTGCAAGTAAGTGTTCGCGGCAGGCGTCAAAGTGTACATTTACGCCGTTGGCTTTAAGCCCTTCGTACACACTTTTGCTCGTCACGCCTTCGGGGATTGTGCCGCCCGGATAATACACTTCGGTTAGCCATAAGCCGTCGGTCGGGCCAATGCATTGGCTTAAATTTTCCACGTATTCCGGGGTTAATAATTTAATAGACGCAAATGCATGCGGCTGATAAAAAGCCAGCACACGTTTGCCGCGCAAATGGGCCGCGTCAATGGTGGCGTGCAACTTGTGCGGATTGTGTGCAAAATCATCAATCACTTCAATGTTATTGTAAGTACCGATAGAAGCAAAGCGGCGCGCAATGCCGGAGAATTTTTCCAAAGCAGCTGCGGCGGTTTTTAAATCTACGTCGCATTCCAGCGCGGCGGCTACTGCAGCAGTGGCATTGGCTACGTTGTGAAGCCCCGGGATATTCAAATGAAATTTCTGCCCGTTGATTTCAAAGTCAGAGCCAAAACCGTTTGCGCGTATATTTTCCGGATGGATATCTCCTTGATGCAAGCCAAATGTTTTGCAACCGGCGCCTGCGGTTTTTAAATTATCTTCTTCTACATTGACGATGGCTTTGCGGCAGTTTTTTACAAATTGCGTAAAGAAACCTTGCAACACATCAATCTCTTTATGGTCTTTACGCAAGTTTAAACACAAGCCCAAATAGGGATGATATTTGACGATAGAACCGTCACTTTCATCGGCTTCAATGACTAGCAAATCAGACGCACCTTTATATACATTGCCGAAAACACCTTGCTCTTTTTGCAGAGATAAAATAGCCGCTCCGGTAATGACGGAAGGGCTTTTGCCCGCGTAAGCCAAGATTTCATACACCATGGCAGTTGTGGTGCTTTTTCCACTCGTGCCGGAAACGGCAATGGTGCGATGTTCGGCTACGTGTTTGGCTAGCAGTTCGGAGCGGTGCATGACCGGTATATCTAGTTCTTTGGCTTTTTGCAGCTCCGGGTTATCTGCTTCAATGGCGGAAGATAAAATAACTAAATTGGTATCTTTGTCTAGTCCGCTGCCATCTTGCGGAAAAAGTTTAATACCCAGCTTAGTTAAATATTCCCACAAAGCCAAATCATTGTATCCTTTGCTGATTAAACGGTCCGAACCCGTCACCGTGTCACCACTCATGGCGTGCAGTTGCGCCAGCGCGCTCATGCCTACACCACCAATTCCAATAAAATGAATTTTCATTTGATTAAGTCCTTTTTGTTAGATTTTCTTAAAACGAATCGTGCAAAATCCGGCATACTGTAAAACCCAGCCGGTTGTGTGACCAGCCACGCCGCAATTTGTACGGCAGAGAGCGCAAATAAATCGCGATCTAAGGCCTCATGTTTAAGTGTAATTTTGTCATACTTGCCAGAGAATGCCGCAATATGAGTGCCAGGCACTGTGCCGATGCGCTCATACGAAATTTTCTCTTGTGGCAAATCAATCAGCTCGGCCAGTTTTTTAGCTGTGCCCGATGGGGCATCTTTTTTTTGCGTATGATGAATTTCGTGAAGGCCTACTTCATATCCGGCGTAAAATTGATTGGCTTTTTTTAAAAGTTCTCCGAAAAAATACACACTTAAACTGACATTGGGCGCATAGAAAAGCGGAATTTTGCGCTCTTCCTGCATTTGAAATAAAAACCGCTCCGGCAAATTGGTGGTACCGATTAAACAAGCGGCTTTGTGTCGCTTGGCCCAATTAAAAGCATCTTGTGCGCCTTCGGGAGAAGAAAAATCAATGATGATATCCCCTGACATATTAAATCCATCACCCGGCTCGCGCCCTGCGGCAATTTGCAAATTATATTGCGGATTTTCTTCAATCAGCCGCGCAATGGCTTTGCCCATTTTTCCGTTAGCGCCGTTAATGACTACTTGCTTCATACATACTTCTCCAATAACAGTTCTACAATTTGTCGCGCGTTCATAGCTGCGCCTTTGAGCAGATTATCAAACGTGATAAAATAATGAATCATTGTCGGATCTTCCACGTCTTTGCGCAAGCGGCAGGCGTATGTTGTTTCTGTGCCGCTGATTTGTTTGGGCGTGACAACTTCTTCACTGTATTTTAAATTAGGAAAGTGATTCCATAAATCTTTCACTTGCGTTAAATCAAAGGATTCTTTTGCCCGCACCGTGACACCTAAACTGTGTGCGTTCTCTACCGCCACGCGCACGGTGTGCGGATACACTTTTATCTTCGGTAGTTCCAAAATTTTGCGCGTCTCGTAAATACCTTTTAATTCTTCGGAAGTGTAGCCGTTTTCTTGAATAGAACCAATAAGTGGCACGCAATTATTTTCATACAAAGAACCGGGGGTGTGAAAATTTTCCAAAAGTTTTTTGCCGCCACCGCTAATGGCTTGGTACGAGCAGAAAAATACTTCCTGCAATGTATAATTTTTCATCAGCGGTTTAAGCGTCATGACTAGTCCGGTAGTGGTACAATTGGGGCTGGCAATTAAATGGGTATTGTTATTAATTGCGTGCGGGTTAATCTCCGGTATTACCAAAGGCACATGCGGATCTTGGCGATATTGCGCCGACATATCCACGATATATTTTACGCGGTCTTTTAACTCGGCTACCAACCGCACGCTATCGGGGTTATCGGTGCACAAAACGGCAATATCTAGGGCAGGTATTTCATCATTTCTGCCGAAAGTTTTGGTTTCAAAAGGAGTATTAATTTTTTGAAATTGTTTAAGTAGTGTTTGCCCGACTACTCCGTTTATTCCTACGATACCGACTGTTTTCATGGTTTCCTCATATGAGCAAAGATTTTGGAGTTTGCTCTAGTATTTTATCAATTTGCTTTTTATGTTCTTCTGACACAGGACCGAGCGGTAAGCGTACCGTTTCTGTACCGATATTTAATTGTGAAAGTAAATATTTTACACAGGTTGGATTTGTTTCGGTATAGCACGCTTTAATAAGCGGATAGGCCTGGCTAAAAATATCAAAAGTCTTTTGTGTGTCGCCTTTTTGCCATGCTGCATACATCTTCACAAAAGCAGGTGCCAGCACATTGGCCGCGGCGCTGATAATACCTGCCGCGTTAATAGCTAAATACTGCGGGAATAAATCATCATTACCACATATATAATCTATTTTTTTGGAAAATTTTACGGCCGTGTCTGTCACTTGAGCCATATCATAATCAGATTCTTTGATGGCTTTAATTTGGGGCACTTGCTCGAGTAATTGAGCCAATATGGTAGGCGGCAATTTTAAACCGGTACGCCCGGGAATATGATATAGAACAATCGGCGCGCCAAGTTGTGCCGCCAAACGGTAATGTTCTATAAGTCCGGAGGGATTGGGTTTATTGTAATAAGGGGTGACAATAAGCACTCCGTCCGGATTGTGTTTTAAAGCAGCTTCGGTATTTTGAAGCATCGTGCGGGTACAATTGGTTCCGGTGCCGATAATTACCTTAATGCGGTGATTAATTTGTTTCATCGCGGCGCATAAAAGTTCATCTTTTTCCGCTTCGTCCAACGTAGCGGCTTCGGCGGTGGTGCCTAATAAGACAATTCCGTCAATTCCGGCGTTAATTTGTTTTTCAAGTAAATTTTCTAACGTAGCAAAATCTATTTTTCCTTCAACCGTAAAGGGTGTTGCCAAGGCAGTGTATACCCCGTTAAACATATTTCCTCCTATGATTATTTTATAGGATGCTTTTAACTATTCTAGCATTAATTGCTATAATGGAGTTAGATTTTAAAAAGGAGTTTATATGGCAGAAGAAAAAAATATTACTCCGGAAAATAAACCGGAAGAAACCAACATTAAAAGTGTCATAGATTGGGAACAGAAATTAAAAGAAAATGAAAAGACGGCTTACGAGATAGAGCCGGAAGATTCATTTAAAAAAGAATTTTTATCTAATCAAACCGTAAATACCGCACACACTGCTGATGGTAAGCCGGCTAAAGAGCAACCGGGTTTTTGGTTTTTCTTATTATTGTTAGCGTTTTGTATTTCAGCTGCGTGCGGAGTTTACTTGAGCGTACATCCGGGCGCATTGTGCACGCAGAAGAGTAGCTCCGGTAAGATTTTTGCTTCTTCCTCTGCTAAATCTAAATCTACGAAGGAAGGAATTGCTTGGATTAAAGTTCGCGGTGTTATTTCCGAAAGCGAAGATTCCAGCCCGTTTAATATGCCTACGGGAGCTTCTTATATTTCGAAACGGATTCGCGAAGCCGCAAAAGACGATCGCATTAAGGCTATTGTGTTGGATATTAATTCGCCGGGCGGTACAGTAGCATCTGTGCAAGAAATTTATGATGAACTCTTAAAAGCCAAAGGCGAAGGTAAAAAGATTGTGGCATTATTCCGTGACGTAGCTGCCAGCGGCGCCTTTTATATAGCTATGGCGGCTGATAAAATTGTGGCCGAACCGGGAACGATTACAGGTTCTGTGGGTGTGATTATGCAAACCGGAAACGTGGTTGGCTTGTTTGATAAATTAGGTATTAAAGTAAATCCTGTCACTTCCGGAAAATACAAAGATATCGGCTCTGCCTATCGTGAGATGACGCCGGCAGAACGGGCCTTATTACAAGATATGGTCAATGACACTTACTCCCAATTTTTGGAAGCGGTTAAGGCCGGACGTGCCGGCGTCAAAGCGGAGGATTTGACCGAATATACGGACGGCCGTGTGTTTACGGGACAACGCGCTTTTAAATTAGGTTTTGTGGATCAGTTAGGCGGCGAAGAAACAGCCCGTTTACTGGCCGGAGAACTGGCCGGTTTGGAAGATCCAAAAGTTATTATTAAAAAAGGCGATGGCTTTCGTGAAATGCTTTTATCTTTCGGATCTAATATGGAAAATAAAACTTTATCCAAACAATTGCAAAGTATGAACACCCCCAGTGTATCGTATTTGTGGGTGTTTTAAGGAGCCGCTTTATGAGTTCTTTGATTAAAGCATATTTTGCTTATCGCAAAAACCCAACACAAGTGGTACGCAATTTGGTTTCCGAACGTCGTTTCGCGGCGGCCATATTGGGCTACGGAGTGGCGGCTTTGTGTTGGGTATGCTTCTTTTGGTTGGGAGACGGATTGAGCGCGTGGGGTTTTTTGTGGCGCTTTGTTTTCTTCCTGCTATTAGAAGTTAGCTTGTGTTATTTGTGGGCATCTCTGTCCGGACTTTTCTTGAGTTTCTTTTCACATGAAGACGGCTCTGCTGCTTTGTTTATTGCATTTGGATTGTCCGGTTTTGTACAAGGCTTATTATTGTGCTTTGCATTAATAGCCGCAGCGGCTCCAGATTTGGCGTCTTTGTCAGCTTTGATGTTTTTTATCGTGCTGATGATGCGCTTTACATTTGTTGTAATGACCACCGCCAGAGGAGCGCAAGTGGGTATGAGCAAAGCATTAGGTGCTTTATGTTTTGTGTTAGTACCTGCGATAGCGGCAGTTTGCTTAAGCATCGGAGCTATGATATTATTGGCTAATTTGTTTGCCTAAATAGATTTAAAAACAGAGAACCCTCGCGCAATATGCGAGGGTTTTTTGTTTCTTACTTTTTTGTGCACAAGAAGAAAAAATAAAGTGCAGGTAAAAATTAGAGACAGATAAAACTTTTCAAAGGAAAATCCCTTAGAACGATGAGCGAAGTTGCGAAGTATACTGTAGGAACTCGCGCGAAGCGCGGAGGTATTCGAGCGAGTGAGCAACAACGAAATTAACTTTTTTAGGCAGAAAAATAAGGTGCGGGTGGGAATCTCCTTCCGGTCATTTTGCTGACGCAAAATGCCTGCAGTCCGGGCTCGCGGTTTTTGCCTTTCGTGCTGTGCACTCAAACAAAAACATCGCTCCGCCTTTCAATTCCCGACGCAACACCAAGCAGTTGGTGTTGCTTCCATACTCATTTTTTAAAATAAAAACCACCTTGCGGCGGTTTCTATTTAAAAAATAAGGTGCGGGTGGGAATCGAACCCACGAATAAGAGTTTTGCAGACTCTCGCCTTACCACTTGGCCACCGCACCATCACAACAGCTTGAATTGTTCTTATATTATAGCAAAAAAAGAACTGATTACAAAATTGCCCCTTGAAAAATTTTTATTTCTGTTTATACTAGCAGTGTAGGGAACGCAAAAGAGAACCTATTTTGAGGTTATACCCCGTAATGGGGCGCGCGTTCCCTTCTTTTTGAGCGCACATACCCTGCGCAAGGGGCGTGCGCTTTGTATTGTGATTGCCGTGTAATTTTGCTATAATAGAAGAAAGTTTTGCCGGACCAATTGCGCCTGTGCAAAAACCCTTTTTCACAAAGGGGTTATTTTTTGTATAATATATAAGATGTCTTTTGCGGGCGTAGTTCAATGGTAGAACGTCAGCCTTCCAAGCTGGTCACGTGGGTTCGATTCCCATCGCCCGCTTTTTCAACCTGACATACAGGTAAAACAATTTAAGTGTTTAGTATTAAACGCTAAATGCTGGGGTAGCTCAGCTGGTAGAGCATCTCCATGGTAAGGAGAAGGTCGTGGGTTCGATTCCCATCCCCAGCTTGTTTTGAAAAGACTAAAAAGTAGTAGTAAGTAAACTAAATACAGGAGAACTAAAACAAATGGCAAAGGAAAAATTTTCCCGCAGCAAACCGCACGTGAACGTCGGTACTATTGGTCACGTAGACCACGGTAAGACCACGCTCACCACGGCTATTACCAAAGTATTAGCCAAAGAAGGTAAGGCCAAAGCTATGGCTTACACCGATATCGCCAAAGGCGGTGTCGTTCGTGATGCTTCTAAAATCGTGACTGTGGCCGTATCTCACGTAGAATACGAATCTGACAAACGTCACTATGCTCACATTGACTGCCCGGGACATGCTGACTATATTAAAAACATGATCACCGGTGCTGCTCAAATGGACGGCGCTATCTTGGTAGTGTCCGCTGTAGACGGCCCGATGCCGCAAACCCGCGAACACGTACTTTTGGCTAAACAGGTAAACGTACCCAAATTGGTCGTTTTCCTCAACAAAGTAGATTTGATGGACGATAAAGAAATGTTGGATTTGGTAGAAATGGAAATCCGCGAATTATTGTCCAAATATGAATTTGACGGCGACAATACCCCCATCGTACGCGGTTCTGCCTTAAAAGCCATTGAAGGCGACCAAGGCGAACTCGGCGAACCCTGCATCCATCGCTTAATGGAAGCTTTGGACAGCTGGATTCCTGAGCCGAAACGCGATACCGATAAACCGTTCTTGATGGCTGTAGAAGACGTATTCTCCATCACTGGTCGCGGTACCGTAGCTACCGGTCGTATTGAACGCGGTAAGGTGCACGTAGGTGATGCGCTCGAAATCATTGGTTTCCGCGATAACCTAAACACCGTTGCCACAGGTATTGAAATGTTCCGCAAACTCTTAGACGAAGGTATCGCTGGCGATAACGTAGGTATCTTGCTACGCGGTATTGAAAAGAACCAAGTGGAACGCGGACAGGTTTTGGCTGCGCCGAAATCTATTACCCCGCACAAACACTTCATGGGCCAAGTATACATCTTGAAGAAAGAAGAAGGCGGCCGCCATACCCCGTTAACACCGGGTTATAAACCGCAATTCTACTTGCGCACCACCGACGTGACCGGCGAACTCAATTTCAAACAAGAAATGATCATGCCGGGCGATAACGCCGAAATTGAAGTGAAACTCATCACCCCGGTCGCTATGGAAGAAGGCTTGCGCTTCGCCATCCGCGAAGGCGGTCACACCGTGGGTGCTGGTGTCGTCACCAAAATTATTGAGTAGTTCTATTGTTTAGTTCACTGTTACAGGGGCATTGGTCCGCCAATGTCCCTGTAGGTATCATAAAGTGAACACAATTTAAGGTAAGGAAAATTAAGATGGCAACCAACGAAAGAATCAGCATCGCCTTGGCTTGCACCGTGTGCAAAAATAAAAATTATTACCAAGTGCGCGGCAAAAAGAAAGATTATAAATTAGAAGTCAACAAATTCTGCAAGAAATGCGGCAAAAGCACCTTGCACAAAGAGACAAAGGCTTCTTAATAAATTTAGGGGGGAGCGTCGGTTAACTGGTAAACCACCGGTCTCCAAAACCGGGACTGAAGGTTCGAGTCCTTCCGCTCCTGCCAGTTTTACGCAAAGGATACTATATGAAGAAAGTAATTGATTTCCTCAAAGAATGCGTGGCCGAAATGAAGAAGTCCACGTGGCTGTCCCGCAAAGAAGTGGTCACCTCTACTATTTTAGTAGCCATTGTGGTGGCTTTAACTTCTGCTTATGTGGGACTAATTGACTTCGGTCTGACGGAACTCTTAGGTGTGTTCGTGGGAGGTCGCTAATGCCGGAAGAAAAGAATTGGTATGTAGTGCATACCCAAACCGGACACGAAGACAAGGTCCGCCAAAAAATTTTGCAGCAAATTGAAGTGCAAAATTTTGGAGATCGTGTTTTCCAAGCACTTGTTCCGACCGAAGAAGTGGTGGAAGTCAAACAAAATAAAAAAATCCTTCGCAAACGCAAATTCTTCCCCAGCTATGTGCTCGTCCAAATGATTTTGACCAGTGAATCTTATTGGTTCATTAGAAACATTGTGGGCGTGACAGGTTTCTTGGGCGATCCAAACCCGGTTCCTTTACCGGAAGAAGAAATTGCCGGCATCGTAGAACTGACGGAAGAAGGCGGTAAACCCAAACACGTCATCAGCTTTGAACGCGGTGAAAGCGTACGTATTACGGAAGGTCCGTTTAAGCATTTCATCGGCAAAGTGGACGAAGTTAATGAGCAGAAAAACAAACTCAAAGTGTTGGTCACGGTATTTGACCGCGTGGCCCCGGTTGAGTTGGATTTCTTGCAAGTAGAGAAGAACTAATTTTTAGTCCGTTTGACGGACACAGTAGTAAAAATTATTGGAGTTAGTATGGCAAAAGAGAAAAAAATTAAAGGTTTCATCAAGCTGCAAATCCCTGCAGGCGCAGCCAATCCGGCACCTCCGGTAGGCCCTGCATTAGGTCAGCATGGTGTAAACATCATGGAATTCTGCAAACAGTTCAACGCCAAAACCGCGAAACTGGAAAAAGGTATTAAGATTCCGGTCGTCATTACTGTATTTGAAGATCGCTCTTTCACCTTCATCACAAAGATGCCGCCGATGGCAGTGCTAATCGTTAAAAAATTAGGACTGGCCAAAGGCTCCGGCGCTCCGCATAAAGACAAAGTGGGTAAGATTACCCAAAAACAATGCGAAGAAATTGCCGCTGAAAAACTGCCCGACTTGAATACGAAAGACATTAAACAAGCCGCCGAAATGGTAAAGGGCACCGCCCGCAGCATGGGTGTAGACGTAGTAAAATAAATTTAATATAAGGCAGGGCGAAAGCCCGTTATGACCTAAGGAGTTTTTAAGATGGGAAAAAGAATGGAAGCTGCCAAAAAAGCATTTGACGCTAACAAACTCTATACGTTTGAAGAAGCGGCTCAAATTGTCAAAGACAATGCAAAAGCCAAATTCGACGAAACGATTGAGATGCACGTCAGCTTGGGCATTGATACTAAAAAAGCCGACCAACAAGTGCGCACCACTGTGGTGTTGCCGCATGGTACGGGTAAAACCAAACGCATTGCCGTAATCGCCAAAGGTGAAAAAGCGCAAGAAGCGCAAAAAGCCGGCGCCGACAAAGTGGGTGCGGAAGATATCGTAGACGAAGTAATCAAAGGAAAAATTGACTTTGATGTCTTGGTTGCCACTCCGGATACGATGAAAGATTTGGCCAAAGCCGCCAAAATCTTGGGTCCCCGCGGACTCATGCCGAACCCGAAAAGCGGCACCGTGACGTTTGATTTAGCCAAAACGATTGCCGAACTCAAAGCCGGCCGCGTGGAATTTAAGGCCGACACTTACGGTATTGTGCATACCATTATCGGTAAAGCATCTTTTGATGCCGCCAAAATTGCCGAGAATGCCAAAGCCGTTCTGGATACCATCTTGCGTGTAAAACCGAACACCTCTAAGGGCGTATACTTAAAGAGCATTTCTTTAAGTTCCACCATGGGCCCCGGGGTGCATGTAAACACGAGCAAATAAGCACTCTTTTGCCAAGAAGATGATAAAACCCCCGTCCATTCGACGGGGGTTTTTTAAGTAGACACTTTGCGATTACGTGGTTTTGTTGTATGTTCTGCTCCAAAATTTTTGTCCAATTTTTTACCAAAGTCCAAATTATTTTGTTTTTGGTTGTTAAAACAGTTCTTGATAAGCTTCTTTTCTTTTTCTATACTATAAATGATATCTTTGTGATGGGGTGATTATTATGAAAAAAGGTTTTACTTTAATAGAGTTGTTGATACTGGTTTTAATTATTGGTGTTTTAACAGCGATGGCTGTGCCTCAATACCAGAGCGCTGTACAAAAGAGCCGTTTTATGGGGATGTTGCCTGCGACGCGTTCCTTTAAATCTGCTGAAGAAGCGGTATATATGAGCGAAGGACAATATACCACCAACAAAGCAGATTTGAGCATAAATATATCCAGTTCGGACATAGAGCTTACTCCGGTCACCAATGAGGAAGAAAGCTATATAAGAGCCAGCAAAGCCGGGCTCAACAACAGGTTGGTAATGTACCTTGCTCATAGTGATCGTTATGCTAATGAAATACATTGTGAAGCAAAAGAAGACAGTAGTATAGCCAAGCAAGTGTGCTTAAGTTCGGGATCAAACTCCAGTCCGTTGGTAAACGGAGCGGCAGACTCCGCCGGATATATAACATATGTGCTGGAAGGGTCCGGAGAGGATGAAGGAGCTCTTGGAGGTAATGATGAAGGAAGCTGGGGAGGAGATGATGGCGGATGGGTTGACCCGCACGACCACGGAGGACACGGAGATCATGGCGGCGGTGGAAACAACAATAATGAGCCTGAAGAAGAACCCATAGTCACTTTCCTGTCGGAAGCCGGTTTCACTTCGGCCCCTTCTTTTACATGGGATCCTGCGGATATAGTAAGTGTGAGTTGTGATGGCGATTGGTGTTATGGGTATGATGCAAATAATAATAAGATTACTTCATTTGATTGCGGTAGGTCGATATCTTCCGTTTCTGAGATTAGCTCCTGTCGTTTTGAAGGGGGCACCAGTTGGTATATGTACGATGAGAATAATAGATTGATCTCTGAAAGAGATGCGGCCGGTGCTAATCCTTTAAATCCGGGCAATTATGAAGGCGGAAATGATTACTACTACAATGAAAACGGTTTACTGATAGCAACACGGGATAATATGGGCAGTGACGGCGGCGATTACATATCGGGAACGAATTATTATTATGATGGGGACGGAAATTTGATTTCAGAGGAAGACTGTGGTGATGATGTGACGTGCGGATTAGGAGGAATCATGAGCGATTCCGGTGGTAAAAAATAAAAACTGTTAAATAAGTAATTTAAAAACCCCGCGGTATTTTGCCTCGGGGTTTTTTACGGATAATTAGTAGCGGTTGTTATCGCGTATCCAATTAATAAAAGATAATATCGAATCTTGTTGTTGAGGAGAAATCTGCGTTTGGACAAGGTCGTTGCTCTTTGAACTCAAGTGAACTTCGGCCCGTTGGTCTTGGCAATTGACTAACACTTTGTGTTTTTCCACAAACGAAAGGAATAACGTACAAGAAGAGCGCGTTTTATTGGCGGTAAACAGATTATATTGGTACGGATGAAAACAGGCTTGTGGTAGCGTTGCATATTCCAGGGAAGGAGCCAAATCCATATGAGTAGCCGGTACGGACGTATTAGGCATAGTAGGAGCGCCTATTATTACAAAGGGGATACGCGCTTCTGTCTCCGGCCCGAAAATACGCAGTTGTTCTTCCGTCGGTGGCAGCTGCATAATACGATGGTCAGATGTAATAACGACTATCGTGTTGTCTAATAATTTCCTTTCTTTTAAATGTTCTATAAAATTTCCCAAAGCTTCATCCGCATATCGGACGGAATCTTCCAAAGATTCCTCCCCTGTTCTGGGGTTTATAAAGGGGTTATGTGTGGTAGTCGTTTCTAACACCAGCAAATAAGGTTCTTTGCGCGGATAATTTGTTAGCCAATCTTCCGCATGGTCATACAATACATCATCTGATACGGAGTTAAAAACAAAACGTTTTTTGGAATGATAGAACGGATCTGTATCTTTGGATATTTTGTCAAATCCGGCATTTTTCAAAATATAATCTTTGGAATATACCCAAGAGGCAGAAGTGAAAAAAGCCGTATAGTACCCGGCATGATGAAAGGTTTTTGCTAAGGTGTGCTGATAAAATTTAGGCTCCCGATACAAGTTGCTTTCTTTAAAGAAATATATTGCCGGAATGCCGGTAAAGATACTAAATAGGCTCTGGGTAGTATCCGGTCCGGTAGTGCGGTAATTTTTAAGGCTGTTATATTGTTTGGCCAATTTATCCAGTCGCGGTGTCCAATTCTCGGCCTTACCGTCAGAAAAATAATCACTCATATAAGATGAGAACGATTCAAGCAAAATGATGATAATGTTTTGCCGGCTATTTAATCCGTCCTGACATTGATAGGTAAGATGAAAATCAACGGTCGGAAGTTGGGCAAGTCCTGTCGAGGACTTTCGGTTTTGTAGCCACAAACGGGGCAAATTGTACAGTTGAGTTTTCTGCGTGGGTGTTAAATAGGTTGGCAATAAACACCAGATAAGTCCCAATGCCGCTAGCGCATAGCATACTTGCCTTGTTCTTTTGCCCACGCGAAATTGCCACATAAATACACAAAGCACTGCCCAGCTAAACAATAAAAGCAAGGTGTGCATGCCGGCCGTACTGCGGAAATAAGATTTAATAAAAGGTCCCATTGAAAATAGGGTGTCCATCCCGTATTCGCTGATTTGTTGGGGTAAAAAGCGAGCATTGAGTAAGTATAGTAAAGCGCAGTCTATAATCTCTGTGAATATCAAACCGAATCCGCCGATAAAGAGCAGTCCCTTTAGTATTTTATTGGAAGACTTAAAGCCATATGCTGCTATGATAAAAAGGAGTGCGGGAACCCACACATATTCTTGCAAGAGTATAAAAAAATGTTTCCAAGAAGCACTCCAAAATACGCTGTCCAATCGTGCGGCGAAAGCATACCACCGCATGGCAGCGTAGCTCAAAAGTAAGCAAGACAACAAAACCCATACGATCCAATTGGTATGATTATAAGACAGAAGCTGCCGCAGATATGGTCCGTATTTTTTGTATAAAAAAACACTGAGTAATAAGCATAAAACAAACAATATCCCGCGCGACCACTTAAAAGCAGTTAAATGGGCAACTTTTTCGGTTTGATAAGGCGGGAACGTTATATAAGCCCGTTCACCGGCGATGCGGCAGGAAATCTCAGAGATCTCTTGTGAAAAATCACAAGAACGAACATTACGCGTTTGGTAATGAAAGGCATTTAGCAAATCAAAAGGTTGCCCGTTTAAACTAACTTTTCGAAAGGTTATTATGCCGCGATTGTTTTCAAAACCCAAACGCAGTTGGGAAAGCCAATGCCGTGGCAGGGCAATGGAAATTTTTTGCCATCTGTCGGATAACAAAACAGATTTTTTATGAATTATAATGGGGATGGGAAAACGAATTTCGGATATGGGAGAAAAAAATAAGACTTGTCTGTGTTTGCTATATGTCTCTGCTTGAAAATAAACAGGAGTTAGATACGACAAGCCTATAAAAAGCCATCCGGACACAAACCAGCACACTGTTGCACAAATCAATAATTGGAGGAAAAGCTTTTTAGACCATTTCATAGCGTACAGTAGAATCCCTGAGAACATTCGTCGATACCAAAGTATACCCTTTTTGCGTGGCACACTTCAAGCAAACTACAGGGGTTGGCTTCGATTAAATACAATCGATATATTTGTAAATTAAACTCAGTAGCGGTTGTTGTCGCGAATCCAATTGATAAAAGATAGCAGCGTATCTTGTTCTTCGGGCGGAATTTGACCGTCTTGAATTTGATTGACTAAGGGTAGCAATCCGATTTTGCCCCGTTTCCCTTGACAGTTAACCAAGACATGATTCTTTTCGGTAAAAGAGAGAAATAACGTGCAGGAAAGAGGTGTTTTGTCTGCAGCAAACATATTATGCTGATAAGGGTGAAAACAGGCCTGCGGCAAGGCCAAATACTCCAGCGAGGGCCATAAATCAATATGCGAAGCCTGCACCTTAGGGTTGGTCGTAGCGGGCGCCCCTAGGATGACCATAGGCACCAGCGATTCCGTATCCGGGCCTAAAACATTTATTTCTTTTCGGCTGGGTACCGGCAGCGGGATACGATGATCGGAGGTAATGATTACCACGGTGTTGTCCAAGATCTTCTTTTCTTTTAAATGTTCTATAAAATCTGCCAAAGCCTGATCTGCATAGCGAAACGCTTTTTCCACAGATTCTTCACCCGTTTTGGGATGTACAAAAGGATTGTGCGTTGTGGCGGTTTCCAGCACCAGTAAGAAAGGATTGGGCTGTTTGTAATTTTCTATCCATTGTTCTACATTTTCATATAAAACATCGTCGGATACGGAATGAAATATAAAACGTTTTTTGGAATCATAAAAAGGATCCGTGTCTTTGGATATTTGGTCAAATCCCACATTTTTTAAAATATAATCTTTGGAATATACCCACGCGGCCGGCGTGAAAAAAGCGGTATGATATCCTGCCCGATGAAAGGCTTTCGGTAAAGTGTGTTGGAAAAATTTAGGTTCCCGGTACAGATCCCCTTCCGAAAAGAAATACACCGCAGGAACGCCGGTTAAAATACCGAATAAACTTTGCGTGGTGTCGGGCCCGGTGGCACGATAGTTTTTAAGGGCGGTATATTTTTTGGCTAATTTATCCAGTTGCGGCGTCCAGTTTTCCAATTTTCCATCCGAAAAATAAGCACTCATATAAGGAGAAAGCGATTCAATTACAATGATAATAATGTTCTGCCGCCCGTTTAATCCCTCTTGGCATTGATACGTCGGCTGGAAATTAGATTGGGCAGGGCGCGTGCCGCTTACCACTAGGAGGATTTTGTCTTGCAGCCACAGGCGCGGCCAATCATCAAGCTGCGTGGTTTGATTGAACATTAAATTAAACGGCAGTAAATACCAAATCAATCCAAACAGGGCAAATAGATTACAGGCCTGTTTAAGTTGTTTGCCGATATGAGATTTCCAGATATATATGCTAAGCACTAACCAGCTTGCTAACAAAAGAAGTGTATATATACCGGCAGGGCCGCTCAGATAAGACTTTGCAAAAAGTCCTACCGAAGGCAAGGTGTCGGCTCCGTATTGAAAAATTTGTTCCGGTGCAAAACGCAGATTAAGTAAATATAATAAAGCGGAGTCTAAAATTTCCGTAAATAACACCGCAAAACTCCCCATCAAAACAAGCCCCTTACCCCATTTGTTGCGCAGGGTAAACCCAAAAGCTACCGCGGCGAAAAGAGCCGCCGGTGCCCAAGCGTGTTTTTGTATCAAGATAATAAATTCCTGCCATTGCGGAGAAAAAAACACGGCTTCCAATCTGGGTTGAAAAGCATACCACCGCATGCCACAGTAGCTGTATAATGCTATGGAAAATAAAATAATAATCAGCCAATCGGGGTACTTTTTAGACAGAAAAAGCAAAACGTTGTGTTGATATCGGTTGTATAAAATAAAACTGATTAGTAAAGACAAAATAAAAAAGGCTATATACCACCGCTTTAAAGCCGTTTGGTGAAGCAAAGCTTGGGTTTCGTCCGGCGAGAAAGTCATGTAGGCGCGCTCTCCGCCAATGCGGCAATTTATCTCGCTGCTATCTTCTGCTAAATTGCAGAAGCGTATGTTGCGGGTTTGATCGTGCAAGGTGTTTAGTAAATTAAAAGGCCGTCCGTTTAATGTAATGTTTCTAAAAGTCAGCGTGTCTTCGTACTCGTTAAACCCCAGCCGCAAACGGGAAGCCCAATGACGCGGGATAGCAACAGAAACAGTTTGCCATTGACCGGGCTGTATAATAAAATTTTTTCTAAATGGTATCAGCACAGGAAAGCGCATTTCCTCTGCCGGTGTGAAGAACACAAATTGTTTCTGGGTGCTAAACACTTCCGCTTGAAAATGAATAGGAGTCAGGTAAGAAAACGCGATGAGCAGCGCGTGCGCCGCCAACCAGGCCGCACCGCAACAAATCAATAATTTAAGTATCCCTTTACCAAAGACTTTCATACCTTACAATAAAATTCCCGGCAGTATGTGCCGGGAATGCAAAGCGCTAAGCATACCGTCAATAAGACTGAATAGCAGTATATCCCATTTTGGACAATCCCGTACAGACGGCTTTACCGGCCGAAGTGTAATACTGGCACTCTTTATGCCAGCGTTGGTTGTCCCAGTACTTGTCCATGTCGGCGTATAAACGCCAATTCCTTTTGCCCTTTTGCTCAATAGCCACATAACACCAGGAGGTACAACAATACACCGTATACTCTAATTTATTAGACTGGGGAATAGTGATATCCAAATCCTTGGGCAGTTGGGTAGAAGGGCATTTTTTCCATCGGGTGGCCAAGTTATAGCGGTCAATAGCTTGCGTATAAGCGGCCATGTGAACCTCCGCTTCTGCGGCACGTGCCTTTTCTACGGATTTGGTATATTGCGGCAAAGCAATAGAAGACAAAATACCGATAATTAAAACGACTACCAACAGTTCAATTAAAGTAAAACCTCTTTTCATAAATGCTCCTTTTTATAGACTGTTTATTGCTAACAATAAGTATACCTGTTTTGCAAGATAAATTCAAGCGCGCGTTTACAACAAAAACCCCGGCAGTATATGCCGGGATTTAAAGTGTTCCAAAAATTACCAAGAAACATGTCCGCTTATGTTATAGCCGTCCGCCTCTAGCCCTTTGCAGACAGCCTGCCCACCCGAAGAAGAATAGCTGCAATATTTTAGCCACCGAGAGTTGTAGCTATTTTGATAGCGATAAGCACTTAAACGCCACTCGTAATTGTCGTAGTCATATACAGTTATATAACAGTAGTTGTTTTGATAGCAGTACATATCTCGACGGATTCCGTTGGTGGACTCGGGGATATCCACATCCAAATCCTTTAGCAGGGCTGCTTTTTGAACGGTTTTAAACCCGTTGCCCAAAATATAGACATCCATAAGCCGCATATAAGTGGCCATATGGATTACAGCCTCTGAGGCACGTGCTCTTTCTACGGCCCGTCTATACTTGGGCAGTGCCATGGCAGATAAAATGCCGATAATCAAAACGACTATCAGTAGCTCCATTAAGGTAAAACCTTTTTTCATATAATCTCCGTAAAAATGGGTATTTGCTGCTATTATAAATATACTAACTTTCCGAAATAAATTCAAGGGCTATACTGCCAGAGCATTCATAAATTGGTACAATAAGTGCAATGAAAAAAATAATGCAATGGATACTGCTTTTTTGTTTGTCTTTGCCTGTGATGGCACAGGTGAGTGTTTTGTCAGTTGCCGATGAAGACAAACATTCGCATAAAGAAGATTTTTGGCATACGTTTGAGTATTATATTATCCCGACGGAAGGCGCCTCAAGCAAATGCCAGGCCACGCGGGTAGCCAAAAACTGGTTTGCCACCGCGGCACATTGTGTAGTGCCTCGGTGCGACAAGGGCTGCACCTTAAAGCTGGACCTGCTAGAGCAACCGGTTTCCTGCCTTATCAAAGCCGAACATACCGCCAAAAAACCCATTATCTTTGCTCATCCGAAATATGATAATAGCTTGACCGTCCCCGTTGGGCACGACTTTGCTTTATTTAAAATGGATTTATCTGTCTTGCCGGCCACCTATTATATACGCCCGACGGAAGAAGAACCCAGAATCGTGCTTATTTCTCGGGCCGCTTTTCAAAATTTTTTGGCGCAGCATCCGGCTGCCCGCCGTGAGTTCAACCGTGCCTTGCGCCCGGAGTTGCCCCCGCTTTTGGTGTTTGACAACGTGACCAAACGGATTGACCGCAAGTTATCGGTAGTGTCTATTTTTGATGGTAAGCGGGATATTTTACAAAACCCGTATCCAACCGATTATGTCAAACAATTAGGTTTTGCTTATACCCAAAATTTCGGTGTCAAAAAGGGGATGAGCGGCTCGGGCGTAATGACTAATACGGGCGAATTGGCCGGCATTATTTCGGCTTTCATGGGAGAAAAGAACAAAGAAAAACAGTATTTTATGTTTGCGGTATTTAATAAAGAGCTAACAGACTTTATGGAAGAAGTAATGGGTAGCGATTATTACAAAATAGACCGCAAAGACAGTTTCCCAAATTATGTGGTGCGCAGTCCGAAAAACCATCAGAATATTATAGATATCGTTCGTACGCTCAATCAGCCGCAGTCAAACAAATCAACAAAATAGCCTGTTTTTTGTCCCTGCTTTCGGGCGGAAAATTTTAGTCTAAAAAAATGCTTCCATTTCCCGTGTAATTTACTACAATATACAGGAGGGATTTTCTATGCGTTATGGACCTTTTGCCGCGCAAGATTTTGCAGCCATCAGCACGCTAGGGTTGGAATTTGCTGTGGCCGTTGCGCTGGGAGTAGGCACGGGATATTGGGCAGACTGCCGTTGGGGATTTACCCCGTGGGGCAGCGTCGCCGGCGTATTTGCGGGTTTTGCACTCGGGATGTATATGGTAGTGAAAGAAGCCAAACGTATGGAAAAATTATCCAAACGGAATAAATAGACATGGACATCGCAGAAACCATAGCACACCATATTTTGGACCATGATTACGGCGTAATGATCGGCTCGTTTCACGTGCCTTTCACCGCGCATACCGTGACCATGTTTTGTGTGAGCGTATTTCTGTTTTTGGTTGCGTGGGGCATGAGTCAAAATGGCAAAAATGTTTTTGCCCGTCTCTTGCACACCCTAGGCGAAGAATATGTATGCTTTATGCGTGACGGCATTGTCGTGCCCGGTATGGGAGAAGAAGGAAAGAGGTTTCTCTCTTATTTCTGCACGCTCTTTTTATTTATCTTATTTTCCAATTTGGCCGGTTTAATTCCCGAAGTAAAAACAATTACTTCTAACATTTCCGTCACGGGCGGGCTTGCTATTTGTTCGGGCGCGCTGATTGTTTATTGCGGGATTAAATTTCACGGTTTAATTGGATTTATCAAAACTTTTGTCCCCGGCGGAACACCATGGTGGTTGGTGCCGCTTATTTTCCCGCTGGAAGTGATTAGTTTAATCATTCGCGTATGTGTGTTGGCGATTCGTTTGTTTGCCAATATGCTCTCGGGACACATGGTGCTGCTGAGTTTGTTGTTAATCGTTTTTATCATCGGACAAATGAGCAAAATTGCGGGGACAGGAGCCGCTATTCCGGCTATGGGACTGGAAATTTTTATGACCATGCTGGAATTGTTGGTGGCATTTTTACAAGCGTATGTATTTACGCTTTTGACTTCGATTTATGCAGGACTTGTGATTCATTCGCATTAATTTACGCGCATAAGCGCAAAAGGAGAAAAACAATGGAACTAGCAGTACTGAAATATATTGCAGCCGGATTAGGTGCCGGCATTACCGTCTTTGGGGCGGGGTTTGGTTTAGGTAAAATCGGTACGGCCGCTTTGGAAGGAACGGCTCGCCAACCCGAAGCTGCCAATGCTATTAGAACAACGATGATTATTATCGCGGCGTTGCTCGAAGGTGCGGCCATGTTGGGTTTGGTGATTTGTTTGCTCGCCATGGTAATGTAAGTAAAGATTTATGGATAAACTGTTAAATCCGGATTTTGGTGTTTTTGCATTAACCGTTGCCAATTTTTTACTTTTGGTGTGGTTATTGCATAAATTTGCGTGGAAGGGGCTGATCGGCGCTTTGGAACGTCGGGAGAAACAAATTGCTGACGATAAAGCCGCCGCAGCTGCCGCACGTAAAGATGCTGAACAAATCAAAACAGAATTGGATGCCAAGCTTCAAAATATAGCAGCCGAAGCAACTAAAAAAATGCAGGAAGCCGTGGCGGTGGGGAATGCTCAAAAAGAGCAACTCTTGGCCGAAACAAAGCAACAAGCCGAGCGTTTGCTGGCTCAAGCCAGAGAGCAAATACAAGCCGAAAAAGACCAAGCACTTAAAGAAGTGCGCCAGCAAATAGTCGATACGGCCCTGCTCGCGGCGGCCAAAATTACCAAGCAACAGGTGACCGAACAAAATGCAACGCAAACGGTAGATGAGGTGTTGCGGGAGCTAAAACATCAGTAATATATGAAAAGCACAGACCGTATTTTAGCCGGCAGATATGCCCGTGCCTATGACCAGCTCAGTAGCGATAATGCACAAGCTCAGCAAGCTTATGAATTATTGCAGGCTGCATCTGTTCAGTTGGCTCAGGCGCGTGCTTATATGCAAGATCCTGCCGTTTCTACGGTGGAAAAACAAGCATTTGTGGAGCAATTGTTTGGCGCGAAAAATCCGGTCAGCAATTTCCTGAGCACATTACTTGCGGCAAAACGGTATTATCTGTTAGACAGCTGTGTAGAAGAAGTGCGGCATTTATTGGACCAAAGACAAGGTGTTTTGCGGGCTGAGGTGCAAACTGCTTTTGAATTAAACGATAAACAAAGGCAACAAGTGCAAACCGCATTAAGCCAATACACGGGCAAAACAGTTCGGGCCACATTTGGCGTAAAGGCAGATTTGTTGGGCGGTTTAGTAGTACGCATGGAAGATACTTTAATAGACGGTAGTTTGAAAAGACGTTTTGAAAAATTACAACAAGAATTACTTAAATAGCGGTGTAAGATATGGCAATCAGACCGGAAGAAATAACAAATATAATCAAAGAAAAAATCGAAAAATTTGATACGAAAGCCGATTTGAACGAAGTGGGTACCGTAATCCAAGTGGGTGATGGTATCGCGCGTGTATATGGGCTTAGAAACGTCAAAGCCTCCGAACTGGTGGACTTTGGCAACGGCGTTAAAGGCATGGCCATGAACTTGGAATATGACAACGTCGGCTGCGTGCTGATGGGCTCGGATGACCAAGTGCAAGAAGGCGGCACGGTAAAACGTACCGGTGAAGTTATCAGTATTGCAGTAGGGGATAATATCATCGGCCGCGTAGTTGATCCGCTGGGGCGCCCGTTAGATGGCAAAGGGGATATTAAAACCGAAAAAGAAATGCCTATGGATATTGTTGCTCCGGGCATTGTAGAACGCCAACCTGTCAAACAACCGCTGCAAACCGGTCTGAAAGCAGTGGATGCATTAGTACCTATCGGTAAAGGCCAGCGCGAATTGATTATTGGGGATCGTCAAACCGGTAAAACCGCTATTGCCATTGACGCTATTATTAATCAGAAGAATTTACCGCCTGAAGAACGCTGCCTGTGTGTTTATGTGGCCGTCGGACAGAAAAACAGTACCGTAGCACAAGTGGTTAAAACATTAACCGATTTCGGCGCAATGGAATATACTACCGTAGTGGCTGCAACTGCTTCAGATCCGGCTTCCATGCTTTACATCGCGCCGTATGCCGGATGTGCTATCGGTGAATACTTTATGTGGAAAGGCAAAGACGTGTTGATTGTATATGACGATTTGTCTAAACATGCACAAGCCTATCGCCAAATGTCACTTTTGCTGCGCCGTCCGCCCGGCCGTGAGGCCTACCCGGGAGATGTGTTTTATTTGCATTCCCGTTTGTTGGAACGCGCTTGTAAACTTTCCAAAGAAAACGGCGGCGGTTCTTTAACGGCACTTCCGATTATTGAAACACAAGCCAATGACGTGTCGGCCTATATTCCGACAAACGTAATTTCTATTACGGACGGACAGATTTATTTGGAAAGCAGTTTATTTTTAAGCGGTATCAAACCGGCTATTAACGTGGGACTTTCCGTTTCGCGTGTAGGTGGTTCTGCTCAGCGCAAAACCATGCGCAAGGTCGCTGGGACACTGCGTGTAGATATGTCGCAATATCAAGAGTTGGCCGGTTTTGCCCAATTCGGTTCGGAATTAGATAAAGAGTCTCAGCGGCAAATTGAACGCGGCAAACGTATGACCGAACTGCTAAAACAAGATCAATACCAGCCCCTGCGCCTAAGCCAACAAGTTTTGGCCTTATACGCCGGTGTGCATGGTTATACGGATCGCGTGGCCGTAGAACAAGTTCGCGCTTATGAAAAGCAATTACTCGCTTGGGCGGACGTACAACAAAAACCGCTGATGGATAAATTAGACAAAGCAGTCGAGCTGACCGATGAATTGACAGTCGGTATGGACAACGCTTTGACGCAATTTGAAACCATTTTTAACGGGAAAAAATAGGAGATAATTACCATGGATAAGAAAAAATATTTAGTGACGGGTGGTGCCGGATTTATTGGCAGTAATATCGCCAAAACGTTAGAGGCACAAGGCCACGAAGTGACGGTAGTGGACGATTTTGCCCATAACGGGAACTTTAAAAATTTAATCGGATTCAAAGGGGATGTGTACGGGATTAATTTGTATGAAGAATTGCCGGAACCCGATTATTATGATGGTATTTTTCACGAGGCGGCTATTACCGATACCACGGTAATGGACCAGGCCGAAATGATGCATCAAAATGTAGAAGCTTTCCGCAATATTTTAAATTATGCTGCTGAAAATGAGATTCGCAAAGTAGTGTATGCTTCTTCGGCAGCTACTTACGGAAACGGAGCCGTTCCGATGAAAGAGAGCCAACCGACTCATCCGGAAAATGTATATGGTTTTTCCAAGGTAATTGATGATAATTTGGCTCGTAAATTTTCACAAGATAATAACGATATGAAAATTATCGGGCTACGCTATTTTAATGTATTTGGCCCTGGTGAATATTATAAAGGCAAAATGGCCAGCATGGTGTATCAATTATACAATCAAATGAAACAAGGCCAACGTCCGCGTATTTTTAAACATGGGGAGCAAATGCGTGACTTTGTATACGTAAAAGATATTGTGAAAGCCAATTTGTGTGCCATGAAAAACGGCAAAGAAACGTGTGTGCTTAACGCCGCTACTGGAGTAGCTCGCAGTTATAACGACATTATTAAATGTTTAAATCAAGAACTTGGTACGAACTTGGAACCGGATTATATTGACAATCCGTATCCGTTCTTCCAAAATAAGACCGAAGCAGATATGAGCTTGGCCAAAGAAAAAACGGGGTATACTCCGGACTATACGTTAGAAACCGCAATAGCAGATTATGTAGCTATTTTGGAAGGTAAAAAAGAAAATTAAGGACTTGTATGCAGTCGCTACGCGATATACGCCAAAACATTAAGGCGATTAAATCTACCCAGCAAATCATGCAAACCATGAAGATGATTTCCAGCGCGCGCATCCGCAAAGCGCAGGAATCTATGGAAAATGCTCGTCCGTTTGCAACAAAAATGCTGGAGATGGTCGCTGATTTAAAAGAAGAAGTATTGGCGCAAACGAACACAGAACTGGAAACAGAAAGCTCTGCATCGCGTTTCTTGCTTAATAAAACCGGAGATCCTAATAAAATCGGATTGGTGGTGATTACCGGCGACAAAGGACTTGCCGGCTCTTTTAATGCGGTTATTCTTCGGTCGGCTATTGCTTTTCTTAAGAAACACCAAGATAAGGAAATCTTTGTTTTTTGTATCGGTAAAAAGGGACGCGATTTTATTAACCGTTTCCATAAGAAGAATATTCAAATTGTGTATTCTAGTATCGGCATTTTTCCTAAGGTGACGTACGCTCACGCAGAGTTGTTGGGAGAGGCCATTTTAAAGGAATATTTTGAACGTAATTTAGGCAGCGTGACATTGATTTACAATGATTTCAAATCCATAGGAAGTCAAAGACTCATCGAAGCGAACATATTACCGTTTGATGCGCTTCCTGTAGTGCATGATAAAACCGATGATACTGAATTTTTGTTTGAACCGGGAGTACAGGAAATCTTCAAGATTTTAGTCCCGCGTTTAATGAAAGCTAATATGTATCGCATCCTACTGGAAAGCCAAGCAGCCAACTTGGCCGCTACTATGAATGCCATGGATGCCGCCAGTAAAAATGCAGGAGAATTGGTACAAGCACTTGGCGTAAAACTAAATAAAGTACGTCAAGCGGGCATTACCAATGAAATTTTAGATATCGTCAACGGGGCAGAAGCCCTGAACGGTTAAATTTAGGTGAAAAGGAATTAAAAATGAATACCGGAACAGTAAGTCAAGTAATCGGAGCAGCTGTAGATATTGCCTTTGATACGGCCCATCTACCGGCGATTGAAAATGCCATTGAAATTCAACTTTCAAAAGATAAGGTCATCGTGGCTGAAGTAGCCCAACAAATGGGTGATGGCATTGTGCGTTGCGTAGCTTTGGAAAGCACGGACGGTTTGCAACGTGGTGCACAGGCGCGTGATTTGGGTGGTCCTTTACAAGTGCCCGTAGGAGAAGGATGTTTGGGCCGTTTGATGGATGTACTAGGACACGCTCAAGATCACCGCGGCGAAATTAAAGCTGCCAAAAAAATGCCGATTCACCGCGCAGCACCTTCTTTGCAAGATCAAAATCCGACGCCTGAATTATTTGAAACCGGTATTAAAGTGGTGGACTTAATTGCTCCGTACATGAAAGGCGGAAAAGTTGGTTTGTTCGGCGGAGCCGGTGTAGGAAAAACCGTGCTGATTATGGAACTGATTAATAACGTAGCACGTGAACACCACGGCAGTTCCGTGTTTGGCGGCGTAGGAGAAAGGAGCCGCGAAGGAAACGATTTGTGGGGAGAATTACAAGAAACCAAACTGAGCGATGGCAGCACCGTTTTAGATAAGACCGTGCTAGTATATGGACAGATGAATGAACCCCCAGGTGCACGCGCTAAAGTGGCATTAACCGCCCTTACACAAGCGGAGTATTTCCGCGATGAAAAAGGCCAAGATGTACTTTTGTTCTTGGATAATATTTTCCGTTTTGTGTTGGCTAATTCCGAAGTGTCTGCCCTGCTGGGGCGTATGCCTTCTGCCGTAGGGTATCAGCCTACATTAAATACGGAAATAGGCAATTTACAAGAACGTATTACCTCTACCAAAAAAGGAGCCATCACTTCCATTCAAGCGGTATATGTACCGGCGGACGATTTAACGGATCCCGGGGTGGCGGCCACCTTCTCGCATTTGGATGCGACGTCCGTACTGTCACGTTCGCTGGCCAGCTTGGGTATTTATCCGGCGGTAGATCCGCTTGAATCTACTTCGCGCATTTTGGACCCGCGCATTATCGGAGAAGAACATTATCAAGTGGCGCAAGAGGTGCGTCGTATCTTGCAAAAATATAAAGATTTGCAGGATATTATTGCTATTTTGGGCATGGATGAATTATCTGATGAAGATAAAAACACCGTCAATCGCGCCCGTAAAATTCAAAAGTTCCTCTCGCAACCGTTTGCAGTGGGTGAGCAATTTACCGGTCGTCCCGGCAAATATGTCAAATTGGCTGATACCATTAAATCATTTAAAGGTATTGTGGCAGGGGAGTATGATCATATTCCCGAGTCGTGTTTCTTCATGTGCGGCGGAATAGAAGACGTACTTGCCAATTACGAAAAAATCAAAGATAAAGACGAATAGTTATGTCTAAAACGTTTACGCTAAATCTAATTACTCCGCAAAAGCAAATTCTTCGGGATTTACCGGTAGAGTCTATTGTGTTGCCGGCATTGTCCGGAGAAATGGGCGTACTAGCGGGTCATATCCCAATGGTGGTACAACTAGGTTTTGGATCTTTGCGTTATAAACAGGACGGAGTAGAAAAAGAATTTGCTGTCATGGGCGGTTTTGCGGAAATTGTGCACACTGCCGTAAATGTTTTTGCGGAAGGGGCCGATTTGGCAGAAGAAATTGATGAAGAAGAAGAAAAACAAAAAATCAAACGGGCCAAAGAATCGCTTTCGCGCAAGGATGCGGATATTGATTTTGAATTGGCGGAGCTGGAGATTAAACAATCTCTTGCCCGTATGAAAGTAAAAAAACGTCGCTTAAATTAATCACAAAGCTTATGAAAAAGGAGAAAGTTATGAGAGATGTTAACCCCGTAGTGATTCCGTGGAAAAAAATAATATCGTTGTTTTTTGTTGTTGTGCTGTTTGTCGCCGCAATGGGTTCTTATTTTACCGTTCCGGCTGGCAGCGTAGCTATTAAACTGCGCTTTGGTAAAATCGTAGATTCTTATACAGAAGGAATTCATGTAAAAATTCCGTTTGTAGACCAAGTAGAAAAATTTTCCGTCCGTATCAAAAAAGATTCTTTCCAAACAGAAGCTTTTTCAAAAGACTTACAGACCGTAAAATTAACCTTGGCCATCAACCACCGTATTTTGCCTGACACCATTATTTCCATTTACCGCAACTTGGGCCCGGATTACACCAATACTGTATTGCGCCCGATGGTGGAAGAATGGACCAAAGCGGTACTGGCCAAATATTCGGCCGAATCGGTCATCTCAAATCGTGTGCAAGTGGCACAAGAATTAGATCAAATTTTGAAATCTAAAATGAACGAAAAGCAAGTCATTGTGTCCGATATTGCTATTACGGATTTTGATTTTTCACCGCAATTTTTAAAAGCGGTTGAAGAAAAACAGATTGCCGAACAAGAAGCCAAACGTGCGACCAACTTGGTAGAAAAAGTAAAAAAAGAAGCCGAACAAAAAATCTTACAAGCAGAGGCGGAAGCGAAATCTTTGCGATTACAACGTGAAGTAGTATCGGATAACTTGATTAAACTGCGCCAAGTGGAAGCGCAACTCAAAGCCATTGAAAAATGGGATGGCCGTATGCCTACCTATATGGCAGGTGGCGAAATGCCCTTTGTCATGGTAAAATAGTTATTATGAATAAAAAAATTGCTTTTACTACCTGTGTAATTTTGATTTGCGTGTTGGCGGGGGCTATTTGGTATTTTGGCTCCCGTCCGGCGCACAACCCGCAAGCGGAAGCGTTTGAAGCGTTGTTAAAATCGGCTCAGCGGGGAAGAGTAAAAGCGCAGACAAAAGTAGCGGATGCATATTTGTTCGGAGAAGAAGGAGTAGAACAAAATGTTTTTCGTGCCATTTATTGGTTTACAAAAGCGGCGAAACAAGGGGATGCTGTAGCTGCTTATGCGTTAGCCAAAATTTATTTAGCCGGGGAGCAAACTCCGCAAGATGTGGCGTCTGGTCTTGAATATTTGAAACAATCCGTCCGTCAAAATTATGGTCCGGCACAGTATATGTTAGGCAATTTGTATCGCAGCGGCGCTGTAGGTGTTGATGAAAATGTCGGGCAGGCCCTTTGGATGTGGCGCTTGGCGATGGACCACGGAGACCCTCAGGCACAAGTGTTATTTGATCAGGCCAAAGAGCAATATCCGGAGTTAGCCAAACAAATAGAAGAGATTTTTGCCAAGAAACAACGAGCTTATAAAGACGCGGATGCGGCTTTGTTGATGGCGCAGGAATATAAAAGCGGCGAACATATCGCTCAGAATAATGGTCGTTGGTTAAGATGGTTAGAAAAATCGGCCGAATTAGGTAATACGCAGGCCTTATATGAGTTGTATCGGTTGTATATGGGTGGCAATTCTTTTGTAGAGCCGGATGAAAAACGCGCATTAAAATATTTGCATTTGGCCGCCGAAAAAGGGCTTGCGAAAGCACAATATAAAGTAGGAATGCGTATTTATGAACATCCTAAAGATGACTCCAGCTATCAGGTGGCTTGGCAATGGTTTTCGCTGGCTGCCAAACAGGGAAATGCCGATGCTATCTATATGAGCGGTATTATGCGCATGAAAGGGCTGGCCGGAGAACAAAACCCTTCTGTAGCGATATTTTCTTTTAAACACGCGGCAGAGTTGGGCCAAGCAGATGCTCAATATGTCCTCGGTAAGGCGTATTGGGAAGGAATCGGGGTTGAGAAAGATAAGGCGGAAGCTAAGAAATGGCTTGATATGGCCGCTGAGAACGGAAACAAAGAAGCGGAACAATTGCTTAAAGAAATAAAATGAAATTCTGAATTATAAAAAAGAGACACTTTTTAACAGTGTCTCTTTTTTGCTATCATCTTGGATTATTTAGCCATTTGATACAAACGCGCATTCCATACTTCTATAGATTCGCCGGGTTGGCGTTCCGCCCAACGAGTCAAAAAACAACCTCTTTTTTTCTTAGCCGGTTTAGCATTTGTCGTTGTCGTTTTATTGGTTTGGGCAGCTTGTCCTTGGGCGTTTGTGCCTTGTGCTTTGGCAGCTTGATTTTGAGCATAAAGTTCATAATCTGCTTGCGCTTTGAGCAAAGCTGCTCTATAAGCAATTGCTTCAATTCTTTTTTCTACTTTTTTCTCTTTTTGTTTTTGTTGTCGTGTTTGTGGCCCCATTACAGCATCAGCTGCTTGAGCGGTCGCTTGCGGAGCGGGAGTATACCAAGAAGATACCGCATTTGTATAAGTAAAACCCCGATAACCGGCGGTATTAGCGGCAGACGGGTTTTGGGCAACTGCTGCGTTTGTGGTTGTTGTATTGGACTGTACTTTCGTATGGTCTTGGTCCGTTGTTTTTTGGCCCGCCTGAACCGCTATTGCGGCACATCCTATTAATACTGCTGTTGTGACTATTTTTTTCATGTTTTGTTTTCTCCTGTTTTTTAAATTTGTTCTAAAATAAAAAACCTCGCATTTTTTATTTCATGCGAGGTTGGTTATTATTAAAATCAAATTTATGTATTACTTAACACACTCGCAAACAAGGTCTGCTTCTACCACCATAATCGGGGAGAAGTTAATAGATAGAGATAGACAGCGTTTGCTCGTGTTTATTTTTTCCATACCAGACTAGTATATAACAAATTTGTTTTTTGTGTCAAGAAATTCTTATACTATTTAATGATGACTGATTTACAAACGCTATTAAAACACACATCCCGCAGTTTATATTTAAGTGCGCGCTTGCTTCCTGTAGATGTAAGGGATGCTTTTGGCACGGCCTATTTATTATGTCGCTATGCAGATACAATAGCGGATACCTCTTTGTTGCCCGCCGAAAAAAGATTATATTGGATTTCTTTATTTCCGAAGTGTGTAGAAGAGCAAAATGCAAGTTTGTTTGATGCAATCACTCAAGAAATTTCTTCCGCTACTACTAATATATATGAGGCGCAATTACTGCACCATTTGTCGGATTGTTTGCAAGCATATAGCCGATTGCCCGCTGCGCAACAACGAGCCATCTTGCAAGTAGTCAACGCTGTGTGCGACGGGATGAAAATTGATTTGCAAGTTTTTCCGGATGAGAAATCAGGCCAAGTTGGCTGCTTTTCCGCTAAACAAGATTTAGAGAACTATTGCCATTTGATGGGGGGCGCCCCTGGTGTGTTTTGGAGTCAACTGATTGCGGATGCTTTGTCTTTATCATCAGATGCAAATACTTTTTTAACGCTTGGTAAAAATATCGGAGATGCACTGCAAATTGTAAATATCCTGCGTGATTTGCCGCGTGATTTAAGAATAGGGCGTTGTTATTTTCCGCAAGAAGATTTGACCGAGCATCATTTAAAAGCAGAAGATTTGTTGCAACCGGAAAATTCACCCCGCTTTGAACCCATTAAACAAAAATGGATTGACTGGGGGCGAATGAAATTAAAATCTGCATACGCTTATTTTAATATGCTTCCCAAAAAACAACCGTTTCATCGCGCCGCGGTAGCATGGCCGGTGTTGTGGGCGGCTGATACACTAAATAAATTGGAACAAGAGAAAAATTTATTAGATCCGGCTCTGCGTGTGAAAATTTCGCGCTGCCGCATCTACGGCACGATGGCGGCCACTTTGCCTATTTTGCTATCCAATCAATTATTTTCCATTTGGTTAAAAAGCAAACTTTCCGACGGAAAATAATTTTTAAAAATACCCCTTGACAATTTTTACAATGTGCTTATACTAGTGGTATAGAAGTACCGTTGGAAAGCATGATGGCTTTGGTTGCAGTTGCTGGTGGCACCGCGTGTCGCCCGATTGCATTAAGACCCAGCTACATAGCTCCGGCGGGAAAGAGGAACAGAGGTCATGAAAATGACATATATGAGCTAAACCCCCGAAATAATATGCGGGGGTTTATTTTATGTGTAAAAATATAAAATTCCTGGCGGCTTGCACGAAGGATTTAAAGGACTTATTAGTGGTTAAGTCAAGGTTTTAATTTCCAGTTTATCGCCTACAATACGTAAGTACTGCAGTTTACGGTGCATGCCCACATCAATCGGAATAATGTTTTTCTCGTTATCGATTTTAATTTTGTCCACTTGAGTGTGTCCGACAATTTGGCATACCTCACTACGCGAATAAGAAGCCAACAAATCTTCCAAATCTTCCCAAAAAATTCCTCCAAATTTATCCGGTCCTTTGCGGTGTACGCTAATGTTAAAAATCGGATGGCGATAAAATTCATGTTGGATGGCCTCGCGGAACACACGATTAATTAAGTCTGCAATGTTTTGCGGAGTTAAGGCATCTAACTGTAATTTAAAAATTTTCATCAGTTTGTGTGTGACACCCGCATGGGTGAATAAGAATTTTTTATAGGCGTATGCCGCGCGCCAATCGTAGGATAATACTTGATTTTTTAGTTTATCACGTACTATTTTGGCCTCCGCTTTATCTAAACCGGAAATCAAAAAGTTGCTCATTAACATTTCCAACTCGTGATTGCCGATCAAACGCACAATTTCTCCATTCGCTGCTGCGGCTTGTATTTGTAAATCATCCAACAAAAAATCTACTTGTCGTGGTTTGGGCCCGCGGTCAAAAATATCTCCGATTTGTAATAAAATCTTTTTGCCGCCTACCCAATGAAACGTTTTGTCTATCAGACCGCTATGACGTAAGATTTCTACAAATCCGTCATAATGTCCATGGACATCGCCCACTACAATTAGCTCTTTATCTGTTTCGGGATTATTCATAAATATTATAATAACAGTATAGCAAAATTCTTGGAAGATACCACGTATGTATATACCACCTGCGGTATTATCTGAACTGAAGAAATTGTTAGGTCCCCAATGCGTACAGACAGGACTGTTGCCCTTGGCGCTTAACAGTTATGACTGTTCGTCGAGCGCGCACCGTCCGGATGCGGTTGTGCATATTACGTCTGTTGACCAATTAGAACCTGTAATTGGTTTACTATCTCAAGCAAAAATTCCATTCATAGCGCGTGCCGCCGCTACCAATCATGCGGGCAGTTGTGCTGCTATAAAAGGCGGCGTAATATTAAATCTAAATGCGCTGAATCGTTTGTGCAAAATAGATACAGAACAAGAATTTGCCGAAGTAGAGCCGTGTCTAGTAAATGGGAAATTGCAGGAAGAATTGTCTTCATTAAACTTTTTTTACGCGCCGGATCCAGCCAGCGAACCGGTTTGCACCTTGGGTGGAAATCTAGCCCAAAATGCTAGCGGAGCGCGATGTATGAAATACGGCAACACGGCAGATAATGTTTTGCAAATTGAGTTTATTACTCCGGACGGAAAAACCCATACACTCAAACATGACGATTTTGGTCCCGATTTTTTAGGTTTAGTAGCAGGTAGCGAAGGAACCTTAGGTATTATTAAGCGCCTTCGTGTGCGCATTATGCCTATTGCCAAGCAAATACAGACCTTTTTGATTGCGTTTACAACGTTGGAAGATTGCGTGCAAACGGTCACAGATTTGGTAGCGGACGGATTATTGCCGCGTTGTGTGGAAGCCATGGATCGTTTTACTATTCAAAGCATAGAATCTTTTTGCGGAGCAGGTTATCCGGACGCGGAGGCTTTATTGATTGTGGAGTTAGATGGCAATACGAATGAAATCAAAAAAGATAGTTTAACATTAGAAAAAATCTATCAAAAAAATAACGGGAAACTTTACAAACGAGCTAAAAACGAACAAGAAAGAGAACAAATTTGGAGCGGTCGAAGAGCTGCTTATGCTGCCTTGGCTGCATGGGGGCCTAATATAGCGGTGGCAGACGGAACGGTCCCGCGTAGTGAGTTGCCCCGCGCGTTAACATTAGTGCGACAAATTATTGAGAAATACGGATTACAAGCCAGTTTGTTATTTCATGCCGGCGATGGTAATTTCCATCCGCAAATCGTATTTGACGGTTGCCAACCCATTCAAACGCGGTTGGTGCACCAGGCTGTACAAGAAATTTTAAAAACCTGTGTAGATTGCGCGGGTACTATATCGGGAGAGCATGGTATTGGTGTGGAGAAACGTGCTTTGATGGCGTATCAGTATTCACGGGAAACATTAGGTTTATTTAAAAAAATCAAGACGTCGTTTGATCCCTATAATCTGGCTAATCCGGACAAAATTATTCCAATCGGTTTTGAGGACAAAGCACCAATCCACATAGAAAAAGACCAAACGGTAGCTCAGTTGGCCCAAGATATTAAGTGTCGTTTTGAGACGGGACAACCCAGCATTATTACGAGCCAAAAAGCTGCAGATAACCGTGCAATTTCAACTAGCAGTCTGAATAAAATTTTAGAAATAGATAAAACCAATTACGTCGCGACCGTGCAAGCGGGTACGCCCGTTAATACGTTAGTGGAAACTTTACGCAAACAAAATGTATATGCGCATTTGCCGGCGCAATATAAGGGGACTATCGGTAGTTTAATTGCCACCAAAGTGGTACCTGAACTGCTTGCCCAACTAACGGGTATACAGGCTATTTTGCCGAATGGGGACATTGTACAATACGGTGGTAAGTTTATGAAAAACGCAGCCGGTTATAATTTGTGCCGTTTGTTTGCCGGTTCTTGGGGTGCCTTAGGCTTAATCACACAAGTGACTTTCAAAATTTATGCCTCGCCACAAAGTGTCAAAATTAAAACTGTTTCAGCACAAAAACCGAATGATTTGTTTTGCGCCGTTAAACAAACTTTAGATCCGGCAGGATTATTTTTATCCCCTGCGTTTGAAAAGGAGTTGAAATGAAATTACCGGCAATGGATTTATTGTGGCAAACAAAGGTAGCGGGGACAAAAGGCCCTTGTTTGTTGCGCGCCAGTGTTTTTCAATGTACTCGATGCAATGCGTGCGTGCAGTATTGTCCGGCTTATTTGCGACATCCACAAGAAATGTTTTCTCCGCGCGGACGGGTACAAATGTTGCGCCAGTTGGCGGAAAATAAAATCAAATGGTCTGACTGTCAACCCTTTCTGTCTAAGATGATAAATTCTTGTGCATTATGTGGACAATGTACGGCTGCTTGTGCCGGGCAAGTGCCTGTCGGCTCATATATGTATATACTTAGTCAAGCAGCACACCAAAAAAATGCACCACTTTCTCTGCAGATGTTATTACGTTTGAGCTATGTGCGTCCGCCTTTTTTTGATCAGTTGGTGCGCGTGTTGCTTTGTCTTCATCGTATAAAAGTATTATTTATCCTAAGGCCCTTTTTGCCTAAATGGTTGCGGCATGCGGATCACATTTTGCCTTCTAAAAACAAATCTTTGGACAATTTGTTGAAGGAAAATCATTTTACTTGTGAACCGGATAAGCCGAAATTAATTTACTTACCTTCTTTATACGCTGCTTACGCAGACGGAGAAGCCGGCTGGAGGACGGTACAAATAGCCGCTGCTAGAACACCGTTTATATTACGTGGTTTTTCTTCGGGATTGGCAGAATATCTGTACATTAGTCCTTCCCGGGCCAGACAAGCGGCAAAACGTTTGTTGGTTAAATGGGAAAAAATTTCAGGTAAACACGCATTGCCGTTATTGACAGACAGTATTGAAGTTTATTCTTTTCTTAAAAATTATCCTGTATTATTTGCCGATTTTGCGGGATGGCAAAGCCGCGCTCAAAAAATGGCAGATCATGTCATTTATATTACGGGCCTACCTGTGACGAAAAAACAAGCTATTTTGCACCAGACCGGTTTGGACACCTCCGGCGTGCTTTTCCCAACCAAAGAAATCGTTTTGCGGGCACAAAAAATTTTATTGACAGACCATAGCCATAATTTGCTACATTGTCAGTATAGTCGTTCCCCTCTTCCGGCCGCTGGTTTAGGGTTTAAAGGGAAAATTCGGACGGAAGAAATGGTGCGTCAGCATATACAGGACATTACACAGAAGCAAATTGTGCAAGTGTATTGTTTGTCCGGTTGGGCTGCTTTAGAATTGCAGTCCGTGCTCAAGCATCTATATCCGTCATTAAAAGCGCAGCATTTCATCTATGGGATTAAAGGATATGGGCGAAAGCAAAAAGGGAATAACACCGCTATCGGCAGATGAAAAATTAAATCTGTTGATTGAATTTGGACAACGCATTTCTAGTGAATTGCGCTTGGACAAGTTATTGGATTTGATTGCCCAGCAAATCACCCATATGTTAAATGTAGGTCGCTGCACTATTTTCCTAAAAGATGGCGAACGTAAAGAATTGTGGTCTAAAATAGCACAGGGCCACGGTCTGGAACATACCGAAATCCGGCTTCCGCTGGATGGGCAGAATACAATTGCGCTGGTGGCACGCACCGGTCAGACTATTAATTTAGAAAATGCTTATGAGGACGAGCGTTTTTCTATGGCAGTCGATATGGTGACCGATTTCCGCACGCAGACTTTACTAGCTGTTCCGCTTAAAAATAATTCAGGCAAGGTTTTAGGTGTTTTTCAAGTGTCCAATCGGGCTGACGGAAAACCTTTTGATAAAAAAGATGAAGGCATTTTGTTATTGCTAGCTACGTTGGCGGCCAGTTCTATTGAAGTAGCAAAACTGTATCAAGATGTGCATGTGGCTCAATTGGAAACTATTTATCGTTTGGCTGTCACAGCTGAATACCGTGACCAACAAGATACCCGCGCCCATTTAAAAAATATCAGTATTATATCGTATTTGTTGGCTTTGTCTCTGGGTCTTACGAAAAAACAAGCGGAACTGATTAAAAACGCAAGCCCTTTGCATGACATCGGTAAGGTAGCTTTGGCAGATACTATTTTGCTTAAACCAGGCAAGCTTACTGCGGAAGAATTTGAGATTATGAAATCTCACACAGTATATGGCGGAAAGATTTTGGAGGGGGCACACTCAAAGGTATTACAAGTAGCACACAAGATGAGTTTGTATCATCACGAAAAATGGAATGGCAGTGGGTATCCTAAAGGTCTTAAAGGGGAAGATATTCCACTGGAGGCACGCATTATTACGGTGGCGGATGTGTTTGACGCACTGTGTGTGTCTCGTGTGTATAAGAAGGCATGGAAAACAGATGAGGCCTATCAATACATTTTGAGCGAAAAAGGAAACTCATTTGATCCAAATGTAGTGAATGCTTTTAAACGTATTTATCCTTCCGTACGCAAATTATATTTGCAGAAGAAAGAAGCCGAAGAAAATACCAAGACAGATTCTGCATCTGTCACGGATGCGGCGCCGACTATATCATTTACCGGTATGCCCAAGCCGCCTTCTTTGTTCTGATGCGCTGCTGTAAAAAATACTACAATAGTAATGTCCTTTTGGCTTTCAACCTTAAGTACAAATTTATTTCGTGAGGAAATGATGGACAAAAAGACTGTTCTAGTCGGCTTAAGCGGCGGCGTAGATTCTACGGCTGCGGCCATACTACTGAAAGAGCAAGGGTACCGTGTAATCGGGTCCACTATGCTCATTTGGGATGATTCGCTTCCTATTCCTAAAGGCGGGCATAATAAAAATGCCTGTCTGTCTCCCGAGAAAAAAGAAGATTTACAAGAGATCCGCGCCCTTGCGGAGAAACTCGGTATTGAGTATTTAACGGTAGATTGTCGGGAGGCCTACCGCCAAGCGGTGCTGGATAATTTCCGCTCCGAATATGCCTGCGGACGCACGCCCAATCCGTGCATTTGGTGCAATAGCCGCATTAAATTTGGGGTACTGCCCACCGCAGCGCGCGCGCAAGGGATTGCCTTTGATAAATTTGCCACCGGACATTATGCACGGATAGAGCAAGACAAAACAAGCGGAGATTTTTTGCTTAAAACCGCCAAAGATTTATCACGTGACCAAAGTTATTTTTTGCACCGTTTAACGCAAGCGCAACTTAAAGAAATTTTATTTCCTTTAGGGGAAATGACCAAGCCCGAAATACGCGAAATCGCGCGCAAAGCTGGTCTGGCAGTGGCAGATAAAGAGGATAGCCAAGATTTCTATTGCGGTGATTATAATGATTTGTTAAATTTCCCCAATCACCCCGGTGATTTGGTATTGCAAGACGGTACAGTAATCGGGAAACATACCGGTATTTGGGGATATACTATCGGCAAACGCAAAGGACTTGGGCTGAGCGGTTTTAAAGAGCCGATGTATGTAGTCGGTTTAGACGCGGTTAAAAATCAGGTCATTGTCGGGCCGAAAGCCGCTTTGTATCATGACACGTTGCGCGCAGATCATTTAACGTGGACCCGCGGACATGCGCCGGCAGAAACATTTGAGGCACATATCAAAATCCGTAATTTGCACCACGCCGCACCTGCGGTTGTCACTTTAAGTGCCGACGGGGAAAGTTTGACCGCCCAATTTAAAGAACCGCAGCTCTCCATTACGGCTGGTCAAAGTGCCGTTTTATATGATGGGGATATTGTACTTGGCGGCGGGATTATTGTATAATATAAATACTTGAAGTAAGCGTATTACTTCTGCCGCGCGCAAGCGGGGTGGAAGTTTGTGCGCTATAAAATGGAAAATAACATGTACGCAATTATTGAAACTGGTGGAAAACAGTACTGGGTAAAACCCGGTCAAGATCTGCAGGTGGAAAAGCTGGACGCGGAAGTGGGAGCCACAGTAGAACTCAAAGTCCTCTGGGCCGCTAACGAAGAAGGTACCTCAGCAGATGCCAAGGCGTCTCAAAACGCCAAGGTCACCGCTCAAGTGGTCAAACATTTGAGAGGTCCGAAAATCCTGGTCTTTAAACGCAGACCTAAAAAAGGGTACGAAAGAACCCAAGGTCACAGACAGGATTTAACGCAAATCAAAATCGCCGACATTGTACTCGGGTAATCAGGAGAGAAAACTATGGCACATACAAAAGCACAAGGTTCTTCCTCTAACGGTAGAGACAGCCACGGCCAACGCCTGGGCGTCAAACGTTTTGGTTCCCAATTCGTACACGCCGGTGAAATTATCGTCCGCCAAAAAGGCACCAAGTTCTTGCCGGGCACGAACGTGACCCGCGCCAGCGACGACAGTCTTTTTGCTCGTGTGGACGGCATTGTCACCTTTGAATGGGCTTATCGAGGCAAAAAGAAAATTTCCGTCTATCCGGAAGGAACCCAAGCCAAAAAAGCCCCGGCTAAAAAAGCCGCCGCAAAGAAAGAAGTAAAGGCCGCGCCGAAAGCCAAAGCCGCCGCTAAACCGGCTGCCAAAAAAGCTCCGGCCAAAGCCAAAAAGACGGAAACCAAATAATCTGTCTAATCATAAAGCGGCGGGAAACCCCCGCCGCTTTTTTTGACGATAATTGTATAATATGAAAGACAAGGTTTTACCTGTTAAACAGGATGAGTGGGTGTATACCACCACTAAAAAATCAGCCCGCACCAAAGCCAAACGCGCACGCAATAAGGCCAAACGCGCACTGAGTAAAAAGTTGTTGCAAGAAGAAAATTTAGAAGAGGAATAATATGCAGTCTGGCAGCTTTCTAGATCACGTCAAAATTTACATTACCGCCGGAAAAGGCGGCGATGGTTGTATGTCTTTTCGCCGCGAAAAATTTATTGAGTTCGGTGGCCCGAACGGCGGCTGCGGCGGCAAAGGCGGTGACGTGATTATTCAAGGGGAAAGCAATTTGACTACTCTTTTAGAGCTTGCCTATAATCCGCACATTGAAGCGCAATGTGGCGAAAAAGGCGGCACCTATAATAAAACCGGCCGCGGCGGAGAAGATAAAATCGTGCTCGTTCCGCTGGGTACGCTTGTTTATAAAGACGGTAAATTATTGGGCGATATTACCGAACACGGACAACAACTTTTAGTTGCTAAAGGCGGCATGGGCGGACGCGGAAATCAATCTTTCAAAACACGCAATAATACCTGCCCGCATTTTGCGGAACTTGGGCAACCCGGTGAAGAAATTACCTTAATTTTGGAACTCAAAGTACTGGCCGATTTAGGTTTAGTCGGTTTTCCTAACGCGGGAAAAAGCACCTTTTTAACCGCCATATCCAGCGCGCGCCCGCGCATTGCCGATTATCCGTTTACTACCTTAAACCCCAACTTAGGTATTACCATGCACAAAGGCCGCTCTTTTGCAACGGCCGATATTCCGGGTATTATTGAAGGGGCAAGTGAAGGCAAAGGACTTGGGCATCAATTTTTAAAACATATTGAACGCACGCGTGTACTGTTGCATTTAGTTGACCCGGACGGTTTTGACGGAATGACCGCTGCCGAGTCTGTGAAAGTAATTGAAAAAGAACTCAAGCAATTTGATAAAAATTTAGCCAAAAAACCGCGCATTATTGTAGTCAATAAATCAGATTTGGCCTCTGCGCAAAAAGTGTATGAGCAATTAAGCAAAAAATATAAAAAGAACAAAGTAATGCTGATGTCAGCTGCTACCGGGCAAGGTGTCAAACAGGTGCTCGATGAAGTGGTGAAAATTTTATCTGTCACACCAGTTCCCGTCGTAAAAATAGAAAAGCCGCAAGCGGCTTTACACAAAGTAGATCCGGTTTTTACCATTACGCGTGACGAAGAAGGCATTGTGCACATTACCGGAAAAAAGATTGATGAATTTATTGCCATGACCAATTTTACACAAACCGAAGCCGTCACGCGGCTGCGCGGTATTTTCAAAAAAATCGGTTTGGAAAAAGCACTTTTAAAAGCAGGCGTGCAAGATGGGGACACGTTAATTGCCGGCGGACGTGAATTTGAATGGAACGGTACGCTAGACAACGAGGCCGCCCAAAGCCCGGAGCACGCCGGATACAAACGCCGCGAAACCAAAGCCGAACGTTTGGCCAAACGCGCCGAACGTCGAAAAAAGAAATAAGCAAATTTTATGTAAACTCCGATACAATTTTTTCGGATACAGATATATGAGCCATTTCTCCGTACGCGCGCACGCGCACGCTCATTATGATATAGCCAGCGCGCGCATTTTTGGCATTCAAATTTTTTTCAAAAAAATTGTTGACAACGGTTTTGTCAAATTGTTATACTAATAACATAGGAAACAAAAACGGATTTGTTTCCACGGAAGAACAAGAACCCTTTTCAAAAAGAAAATGAAATTGGGTCTTGACTTTTCTGCCCCTTTTTTGCTAGACTATATGTGTAGTCGGAATTGATCTTTAAAACGAAACAAAAACTTCTAGTTGTTCTAAACAGAAAACTTTTCGGCAGCGAAACATCACCTAATATATAATAAAGGTTCAAACGATGGACTGAGCCCAGCTGATCAAGTTAGTTTTAGAAACACTAAATTTATAAGTCTTATCCCTTTGGTCCTTAGCGGCCGCGACCGAACTGAATAATCAGCCGGTACATGTAAAAAGACTTACCTATTTTTCCCGGCGCCTTAAAGCATGCGTCTTTGATTTGCAAAAAAGTTTGACAAATCTTTTTAAAAATGCTTTAATATAAAAGTAGTAAGAATTTGACAAGCCGAGTAGTTGAAATCAAGTACTTTTAAAAAAGGGCTTGACAAATTACTAAGTTTTTTGTTATACTATACTTGTAGCGAGAGAAAAGCTACAAGAAGTTTAAAAATTTCCTTCGTTTTTCCAGTGAATGGAAAAGCAGTAGGGAAGTTTCGCTCTCTGAAAATTTGACAGCAATGTGCGAATGGGCGATTTGAAACGGAAGATCCCGCAAGGGTGAAACGGTTCAAAGCTCATAAGCAGGTCACATGCTTAATTGTGACACCAAGTTAATTCAAAAGTATAGAGTCAAAAGTCAACAGCTCAAGATTAGCGATTGGTAATCTTTGAACTGCTTGCAGTTTAAAGATTATTAATTCTAATGGAGAGTTTGATCCTGGCTCAGAGTTAACGCTGGCATCGTGCATAACACATGCAAGTCGAACGGGACTTACTTGAGTAGCAATACTTAGGTAAGTTTAGTGGCAGACGGGTGAGTAATACATAAGGAATTTACCTCCGAGTGGGGAATAACAGTCCGAAAGGATTGCTAATACCCCATAACATAACTTTGTGGCATC
>Ga0310690_10001543_pt1 | contig 40584 bp, 28 predicted proteins | sample AusTroGonzalo_MG_2_FD_207661 | JGI IMG/M metagenome (GOLD analysis project Ga0310690, IMG submission 207661) | Bovine rumen microbial communities from tropical cattle in Woodstock, Queensland, Australia - Gonzalo_04 (v2) (version 2) | ecosystem: Host-associated > Mammals > Digestive system >... | reverse complement strand
TTCAAGAACTCCCTGACCAACCTGCCTCTCGGCGGTGGTAAGGGCGGTGCCGACTTCGACCCGACGGGCAAGTCCGACGCTGAAATCATGCGTTTCTGCCAGGCCTTCATGTATGAGCTTTGGAGAAACATCGGTCCTGACCAAGACTCACCCGCTGGTGACGTCGGCGTCGGTGGCCGTGAGATCGGTTACCTCTATGGCGCTTACAAGAAGCTCGCCCGTGAACACAGCACTGGCGCTCTGACTGGTAAGAGCTATGGCTGGGGTGGCTCTCTCATCCGTCCTGAAGCCACTGGTTTCGGTGCCATGTACTATGTTGAGCGCATGGTGAAGGAAAAGAAAGAAACCATGAAGGGCAAGAAGATTGCTCTGTCTGGCTTCGGTAATGTGGCTTGGGGCGCTGCCACCAAGGCCGTTGAAATGGGTGCCAAGGTCGTGGCTATCTCCGGTCCCGATGGCGTCTGCGAAATCAAGGACGGTATCACCAAGGAGATGATCGACTACATGCTTGACATGCGTGCCTCTAACCGTAACAAGGTTGAAGACATGGCCACCAAGTTCCCGAAGGCCGCTAAGTTCACTGCGGGCAAGAAGGCTTGGAGCGTCAAGTGCGACATCGCTATGCCTTGCGCTTTCCAGAACGAGCTCAGCGAAGACGATGCCAAGATGCTTATCAAGAATGGCGTTCAGTACGTCGCCGAAGTGTCGAATATGGGTTGCCAGCCTGGTGCTATCGCAGCTTTCCAGAAAGCCAAGCTGCCGTTTGCTCCTGGTAAGGCTGTCAACGCCGGTGGTGTCGCCACCTCTGGCCTTGAGATCTGCCAAAACGCCGGTCACATCAACTGGACTGCCGAAGAGGTCGATGTCAAGTTGCACAAGATCATGAACGACATCTATGACATGTGCGTTGAGTACGGTAAGAGTGGTAAGACCATTGACTATGTCAAGGGTGCCAACATCGCTGGCTTCATGCGCGTTGCCAAGGCTATGCTCGCTCAGGGTATCATCTAATTCCAGAGCTAAAAAAGGTTTTGCAAGGCGGCTCACAAGGCCGCCTTGCTTTTTATCATTATGAAACAAACAACCCTATGCTATTTGGAGCGCGGCAGCCAATACCTCATGCTGCACCGCACCAAGAAAGAGAACGACCTCAATCACGACAAATGGCTCGGTGTGGGCGGCAAGTTCGAAGAAGGGGAGAGCCCCGAGGACTGCATGCTGCGCGAGGTGTGGGAAGAGACTGGCTTCACCGTCACAAAATGGCGCTATTGCGGCATTGTCACCTTTGTGCACAACATCTATGACGACGAGCACATGCACATCTTCGTTTGCACCGACTGGACCGGAGACCAGATCGAATGCAACGAAGGCGACCTCGAATGGATTGAGAAACAACGCCTTCTCGACCTCACCATGTGGGAAGGCGACAAAATCTTCCTTCGTCTCATCGACGAGCACCGACCATTTTTCTCGCTGAAGCTGACATACGAATACGACACCTTGAAAGAGGCCGTGTTGGACGGGAAACCGCTGTGAGTGAACTTTTTCTTGCTTTTTTGGTACATTTTTTGCATTTTTGCACGTTTGTATTATACAAAACAAGGAAAAATGACAGTGAATCATCGCATTCTTCGCATTTTCGGCGTCTTGGTTTTGTGCGTGGCATTAGCTTCACCAGTGCTCTCACAAAACTTGATTAACAATGGCGATTTTGAGTCAACCACTTACTACTACGAAGTCTTATCTGACTACACTCGCATCACAGGAGGCGGCGTTCAAGAAGGACAATTCATACATGAACAGACTTCAACGGGACATGGTATCGGAACTGGTGGTTGGCCGGAAGGTTTGACAGGATATGGCGGGTCGGGGTATTATCTATTGTTCAATGGGTTCGGCGGTACCCAAAACCCATCGAAAGCGGCTTGGAAAAAGACAGTCACGGTAACTACCAACACCACCTACACTTTTTCTGCTCAGGTGAGAAATCTGGCGCAAGGCTATCTGGGCATGAACCCCAATCCCGCTATCATGCGTCTGAAAATCAACGGCCAACAGGTAGGCACGGATTTGACTCTCCCGACCAACAACAACTGGCAGGAAATATCCGCTACATGGAATAGCGGCACGGCGACGCAGGCCGTCCTCGAAATCGTGGATGCCTATACGGGATCAAGTAGCACGGGCGACGACTTCGGCATCGACCACATCTCTTTTTCCGCCAATACGAACTATAGCGCGACAGCGAATTCCGACACCTGGCCCTTGGCATGTCTCAATACCGCTGTGGAGATCTCTGTCCTTGACAATGACGTCGTTTCTCCCGGCATACAAAACGCTGAGGTCCAGATTGTGACTCAACCTTCCCATGGCGCAGCTGCCGTGCTGTCCAGTAAAAAGATCCAGTATATCTTCACCGACAATACGTTCTCAGGTACGGACCAACTGAAATACAGAGTCGGTTTTTCGGCGCAAAACATCTGGAGCGAAGCTTGGGTCTACATCACCACCAACCAACCGCCGACAATAGGCAATATCGCTGATCCGGGGCCAATTTGCACGGTAGGCGTGCTGGGCATCCCGACACCGACGGTCACGCCTTCAGGCCTGACGGGACATTGGGAGCAAGGCACTTCCCCAACCGGCTCTTTCCAGACGTTCGACCCCACTAATGTCCCCTTGTCGATGAACGGGAAATGGGTGCGCTATTCGGTTTCCAACGATTGTGGTACGGCTAGTAGTAACGCAGTGCAGCTCACGGTGACCAATGGCCCGTCGTTCTCAGCACAAACGCCCCAGGTTCAGCCTGTCTGCGCAGGAAGCAACCTGACACTGACGCCTCCGGCATTTTCTGCTAACGGCTCGTCCATACAGAGTCAAGGTTGGGTGATCGCATCGTCACAAAATGGCGATTACCAGCCTTTCAACTTGAATAATGTCTCTTCGACATACAACGGCTGGTACATCCGCTATAGGGTGGAGGGCAGCTGCGGCTACGTGTTGAGCGAACCTGCCCAACTGCTGACAGTGAACGTGGCCCCTGATGTCACGGGAACTTTAGTCTCACTTTTCTCAATATGTGATGGTGATGACCTGAACGTCACAGCTCCTGCTTACACTGGAAACGGGACTGGCTCTTGGGAAATCTGTCAGACACTAAGCGGCACCTATCAGCCTTTCAATATTCAGAATGTGTCGTCTTCCTACGACGGCTGGTACTTGCGCTACAAGGTGAGCAACGACTGCGGCTCCGACGTCAGCAATAGCGTGCAAATTCATGTGAACGACGCTCCCACGATAGCCACGCCTGCCACGCCGCAGGCCATCTGTGCCGGCGGCAGCTTCACGCTCACCACGCCGACCGTACAAAACCATGACGCGGCCATCACCAATCAAGGATGGCAGATTTCGCCCACGCAAAACGGCACTTACACGACTTTCACCAACACCAATGTGCCGTATACCAATAACCATTATTGGATTCGCTACCATGCCGAGAACAGCTGTGGCGACACCCATAGCACGGCGGTGCAAGTGACGGTGAACGACCTACCCGTGGTGGGCAACGTCACCAGTCCTTCAAGCATCTGCGCAGGCGAGTCCTTCACCTTGACCACGCCCCAAGTGGATTGGCGTCATGTCAACCAGGGCACGGGCAGCTGGGAGATTGCCCCGACCGCCTCGGGTGAGTTCACGCCTTTGACCAACAGCAACATACCGTCCTCCTACAATGGCTATTACATCCGTTACAAGGCCGTCAACGGCTGCGGCACAAGTTATTCTTCCAACGTGGTGCAGGTGACGGTGTATTCCAACGCGCCTACCTACGACACCATCACCGCTTGCGACACATACATCTGGAACGGCGTGACCTGCAACCATTCCGACAACTACCAGGCCACGGTGCAGTCGCCCGAAGGATGCAACATCACCGCACATCTGCATTTTGTGATGAGTGATGCCTACACCGAGACGCAAACGTATTCGAGCTGCGGCGCTTTCACGTGGAATAAAAACGGACAAAGCTATTCGAGCACTGGCAGTTATGATTACACGGTCGTAAGCGGCAACCCGTTGGTGTGCGACAGTATCTTCACCCTTAACCTGACCGTCAACGATGCGCCAGAGGTCTTGAGTGCCATCGCCGCCCCGAGCACGCTTTGTGCGGGTAGTACCTTGAATGTCAATGCGCCTCAATACGCGATGAATCATGTCGAAGGCGGCGACACCCACTGGGAATACGCTACCTCGGCATCGGGGCCTTTCACGACGTTCAACCCGTCGACGACAAACTTGAGTTACGGCACCTATTACATCCGCTTCGCTGTCGTCAACGGCTGCGACGAGGCATACAGTAACGTGGTGTCTTTCCATGTTGACGACATGCCGGAAGCCTATGCGCAACTCTCTGATTTGCAGGTGTGCGAAGGACAGACCCTTAACTTGCCACAGGTGAACGTCACCTGGAACAACGAAGACGAGAACGACCGCCTCTCCCAATGGCAGATGGCCTCAACCGAAGGCGGACCGTATACCACCATTTCTCCTACGATGCCCATGCAAGCCAGCTACAACGGCAACTGGCTGCGCTTTGTGACGCATAACTCGTGCGGCGACGACATCGTGGGTCCCGTCCGTATCACCGTGATTGCTGACGCCGAAGAATGGCTCGAGACCATCACTGAATGCGATTCCTATACTTTGCCCACGGGCGTTGTGATTACGGAAAGCACTGTGGTTGACATCGAGACCTACGACCCATGTTATCACGTTACCCATCAGCCTGTCGTCATCAACCATAGCGACCAGGTGAACGAACTGATTACTTCTTGCCACGAGACCTACGAATGGCATGGAACGACTTTCCACCATTCGAATCAGACACAATATTCTTCCGTGACACTGACCAACGCTTCGGGTTGCGACAGTATCGTCAACTTGCAGCTTGACTTCGGCAGCTATGCCATGTACACGCACGATAGGACAGGCTGCGATTATTATGTCTGGGAGATGAATCCAGGCCATGTGTACACAGAGAGCGTCAGGGATTCAGTGTTTGTCGCGGCAACAGGACAAGACGACTGCGACACTTGGTATTTCCTCAACCTGACCTTGGGTCATGAGTCGCATATCGACGGCGGCTACATGAACGAATGCAGCGGCTTCGTCTGGCATGGCGTGCCTTATTACACTGATGCCATTCTCTACGATTCCTTGCAGACTGTAGGCACGCACTGCGACAGCATCATATCATATCAGTTGCACATCATTCCGTCTGTCGCAACCGATACCAACATCGTGGCCTGTAAACCCATCTGGTGGCAGGAGCACTATTGCGACACGGAAGGCGAATACCAGCATACCTTCCAGTCGGTTTTCGGCTGCGACAGTATCGTCACTGCCCATTTCAGCCTCTCCGAGCAACTGTTCTATGAGTTCGACTCCTTGTCGTGCGAGCCTTTCCAATGGTACGAGCACCAATGTAATACCAACGGGATGACCTGTAGCCATCTCTTCCAGACAGTGGAAGGCTGCGACAGCACCGTGGTGATGCATGTGACCTTGAGTGAGGCGGTGACCACGACCTTGGATGTCCAGGCCTGCGATTACTACGAGTTTGACGGCGTGGTCTACGATGAGCCGGGTGTGGTATTCATCGAATTGGAAAATTTGGAAACGCAAGCCGGATGCGACTCGATAGTGCAAATCAGACTTGAAATCAAGGATTCCGAGGCCATGGGAGCGATTTCCGGCAGCCCTTCGGTATATGTTGCCTCCAACCTAGTCAGCGGCTTGTATCGTTATGAAATCGATACGACGGGTGTGGTGGGCGATGTTGTCTGGACTTTGTCCAATCCTGATTGGGTAATTGTTGAAAGCGCCAACAACCACTGCTATGTTCATGTGACAACGCCTGGAGCTTCCACGCTGACGGCCCACTTCACGGCGTCGGATTGCGGCGAGATGGAACGCGGTTTCGACATCAACGCAGGATACTTCGGCGTAGAAGAACAAGAAACCCTTGACGTGCAAGTCTATCCCAATCCCACGAAGGGAACGCTGCATATAGAAGCTGAGGACATCGAAAGTGTCTGCCTGATCGATATGGTGGGACAGATGCTCGAGATGCGCGACTGCGGTCACTCCGACAGCGTCACGCTCGACCTCAACGGCTATGCTAGATCGGTTTATTTGCTTGAAATAAAGACAGATAAGTGGACCGTTAAAAAACGTGTGATTTTGTGTCGCTGATTCGTGCAAATTTTTGGGATGAATAAACAGAACCAATCACTTATTTTCCTAAATTTGCACGCTATTTATATGTTATGAAAATTAGGCTATTGTTAATCAGCGTATTGGCACTGTTGTCCGTCGTGGTGATGGCTCAACCTGTTGTCATAACACCACCTTCGGCAGTCATCCAGCCAGGTGAGTCGGTGACGCTTACGGCTACTGGAGCCATGTATTATCGATGGTCGCCCGAAATAGGTTTGTCGACAACAGAAGGCCCAGTCACAGTGGCTACACCAGCGGTGACGACAACATACACTTGCTCTGGTTATGCACCGGGTGATGAGAGTGTGTTCAACGGTGATTTCAGCCAAGGCAATGTGGGCTTTACCTCCGCCTATACCTATTCCTCAGACCTGTATCCAGAAAGCACTTATAATGTGGGTACAAGTGCGGGCAATTTCCATCCCGATTTTATGGGAACAGGTCATGGCGGATCTGGGAATTTTATGGTCATCAATGGTGCTACAGCCTCCAATACCAACGTATGGACGGAACAAATAACGGTTGAGCCTGATAGCTATTATGCCTTCTCGACATGGGTGTGCACAGTCAGCGCGGCTGGCGATGTGGCACGCCTCCAGTTTAGCATTAATGGACAGCAGATAGGAGAGGTGTTCTCTGCTCCCTCTTATACTGGTGAATGGCTTCAGTTTTACGAACTTTGGTATAGTGGCAACTCCACAGCAGCTACCATCACTATCTTGAACCAAAACACGGTGGGTAGCGGCAACGACTTCGGTCTCGACGACATCTCGTTTTGCCAGCTGGTGTTGGTAGGAGATCCTCAATGTACGGTGGCTATAGAGGCCTTGGCGGCCACTGCCACTGCTGACCAAACCGAACTTTGCGAAGGGGCTTCCACCACGCTTCATGCCATAACTACTGGTGCGATTGGCCAATGCACCTACAGTTGGACTCCTGAAAATACGCTCGATGATCCCTCCTCGCCCAACCCGGTGGCAACACCTGCGCTGGGAAACACCACTTATTTCTGCTTTATCAATGACGGTTATAGCTCGCAAAATGTCAGCGTTACTCTGATTGTGCATCCTAATGAGTCAGAGAATACCTATGAAACCATTTGTGCCGATGATGTCTTCGACTTTTATGGCACTTCGGTGAGCATTCCGGGTGTGTATGAGCACCACCTGCAAACTGAATTTGGCTGTGACAAGGCCATATTCTTGCATCTGGACAATTGGCCTGCCAATGATACCGTTTACATCGATCCAAGCATTTGCGTGGGCGAAACCTATGACTTCCATGGCACCTTGTACAGCCAAGACGGCCAAGTCGCTTATTTTGATACCATCGACAACCACGGCTGTCTAAAAGTGGAAAAGATGGTGCTCTCGGTTGGTTCGTATCAGATGCCGCCTATACAGAACCAATATGAGTGTTATGCACACGGGACAACACCAAGCTGGACTTGGGACAAGACGGGCATCACCTATCATGAGAATACCGTTGATGAAGTCATCCTTGATGACCCTGACGGCGGTTGCCCCATCAAGCATAGGCTTAACCTCCGATTCCATGAGGAGTTCTATCAAGAGGAAACAAAGGTGGCCTGTGATGCCTATTATTGGCCTATTACTGGTGAAACCTATTATGACACCCAAGAAGAGATTGTGAAGACTTTCCATAATGCATTTGGCGATCGGGAATGTGACAGCACTTATGTCCTTCATTTGGAAATCAGTAATTTCGAGACCAACGAATTCACGGTTCCGTATGAGGAAAGTTGCAACAGCTATTTCTGGGATCCGCTTGGTCATGAATATGCCACGGACGATGTGTATGATCCTGAAGACCATGTTTTTACCCGTTCAGGCTCGTATCATAGGACCTATTTCAATGACCTGGGGTGCGATAGTGTGGTGACCATGAAGGTGCAGTTCGACTATACGCCATCGCCGACTCCCATCTGTCCCCTGGACTGGGAGAATCCTGCTCCACATTGGGTGGTCACGGCTTCGGAGTTCCAAATCAATGCTTATGATTTTTGCATCTATGACACCAATCCGGAATGTATCTGGGATACGGTGACTTGGAGTTTTGAGGATGAGTCGTTGCAATGGATACTTGAACCTGAAGGGGATAAGGGTTCATGCTGCAAGGTGTATGTACTCAACATGGTGAATGATACCATTTGGTTGACGGCTCGTGTGTTTAACCGCTGTGCTCCCGAAGAAGGTGTGATGCAAAGGTATTGGCTGGTATGCTCGTATTATGACGTTGATGAACGAGAAGCACAGGACGTCGGCTTCAGTGTCATGCCCAATCCAAATAACGGACAGATGACTCTTTCTTTTGAACATCTTACAGGAAAAATCTATGTCAAGGTGTACGACATGAAGGGTGCTTTGTTAGATAGCTTCCAGACATATAATGACCTGACGACTAATTCGATACAATATAGCCTTGATAAGAATGTGGGTGGACTCTATTTCTTTGTGGCCACTGGCAAGGAGGGTACGGTAACGAGGAAGGTCATCGTAGAACAATAAACTACGTCTTTGGTTGTTTGAATTAAAACTAGGCAATATGAAAAGAATAACAAAAATCGGTACTTTGGCTCTCATCTTCTTCGGGATGGTGTTTGCATCGTGTACAAAAAACGATGAGAACACCATTATTCTGATAGGAGAGGAGCGTTACATCGACGACATTTTGACCGTGATTCCCGACACGTTGAAACCGATGTTTGATGCTGTTTTTGGAACTATACCCCAAGGGCCGGTGCCTCCCAGAATCGAAGGCTCCTATGTGGTCGACCCTAAGCAGCGTATCACCTCCAATGTCAGCACCTGGCCTTTGACGGTACTTGAACCTAACGTGTATCTGAGGTTTTCGGACCAACACAACGGTGTGGTCGCCATGGACTTGAACGAAGCCACCGAGCAGTTGACGGATACCGTTTTTGTGATGGGTCACAACAAAGACTTTACAATTTATTTCGTTGAGAACAAAGCGTACGACGTGCCTTATGCGAGCCAGACTTACCATGTCAGGGTGAAACGTGGCATCATCATGAAGGGCACAATGAACGACTACGGCATGGCCAACTTCTCCATCGCATCCATTATTATGGAGGCTGAAGACGATTCGGGTGGCCTTATGGGACAATATCCCCCTGGCTCGTTCTTCATCTATCGTGACGGAAACGGATTGGCTGAAAATTTTGAATGGTAAAGGTTTTAGCAATGAAGAAACACTTTTTGATATTATCGCTTTTGGTCTTGTTCGGCTTTGGTGCCATGGCGCAAAAGGACAATACAGTTTCTATAGGCGTCAAGGGTGGCATCAACATGCCTCGGATGCATTATATGAACAATAAATATCTGAGTAGCTTGCCGCAAGCCTGGAAGATTACCCCTGTGGGCGGCGTTTTTGTCGATATCCCGATTGGTGACGTGTTTGTCATCGCTCCTGAGTTCGACTATGTGCAGCGTGGCACAGACATTACCTATGAACATGTGTCGGGCATGCAAGTGCATTATGCCATGTCGGTTGCCTTTGTAGATTTCCGCATCCCATTTGAATTCCGCATCCCCATCAAGCCTTATTTGCAACCCTTCATTCAGTTGGGTGCTGAAGGCGGATACCGTTTGGGAGGTCATATCCACATGGACAGAACCGACCCCGCTCCTTTGGATGTCACTATCGACGTGGGTGACGCCAATTACCCGTTGATCCATGCCGGAGCATTCGCTGGTTTGGGCCTCCGAAGCCTGGTGACTATTGGCAACTTTGATATGCTGTTCAAGCTGACGGCTTCCTATCACCATGGATTCCTCAACACCTATACGAAAAGTGAAATAGATGAGACTGTGCCTGCCGTTAACGTGAATGCCTATAACATCACAGGCACCCGTTTTGCGGAAGGCGTAGAAGTGTGCGTAAGCATAGGCATCCCGCTGACGCCAAGAGAAGACGACGCCTGCCGCACCTTCTCTCGCGACCGTGTCCGCCGCCGTAGCGTGGGTAGAGGCCTCTTCGGATACTAATCCATTACATCGAACGGGCGGGTTTTCGAATCCGCCCGTTCTTGAATACCTATATCTGCACAACATGCGATTCCTTTATCCAAATATGCTCTGGGGTCTGCTCGCCCTGCTGATTCCGATCATCATCCACCTGTTTAACTTCAGGCGGCATAAGTTGGTGTATTTCAGCAATACGGCCGTGCTGCGTGCCATCCAGCAAGAAAACGCCAAGACAAGGAAGCTGAAGTATCTGGTGACGCTGTTGCTGCGCTGCCTTTTCATCTCTGCTTTGGTGCTGGCCTTTGCCTTCCCGTATCGTCCTGAGAAGCAGCTGAATGTCAACACGGCGGAGAGCCTCGTGGGCGTGTATATCGACAACTCGATGAGTATGAAGGGACAGTCGCAGCGCACCACCATGATCGAGGACGCACGGCAGTCGGCACGTGACTTGGTGCACAAACTCAACCCCTCCAACCGTTACCTGCTGATGACCAACAGCTTCGAGGTCCAGAACGAGTACCCGATGAACCAGGAGGAGATGCTCGACCAACTCGACCGCATGAACCCTGACGGCGCCCCCTTGCCCATGGGTGAGGTGATGGACCGCTTTGGGATGCTGTGCAGGCAACATGGCTTTGCCTCTTCCACCTTGTTCGTCTATTCCGACTTCCAAAACAACACTTTCGACCTGTCGGCGGCCAAGGCTGACACCGCCATGCAAGTGGTGGTGGTGCCGATGACGCCCGAGTTCAAGACCAACCTCTATATCGACACCGTGTGGTTGGCATCGCCCATCGTGCAGGTTGGACTGACCAATGATTTGATGGCGCGTGTGGTCAACCAAGGCGACAAGGAAGTGAAAGGTCTGCCTGTCAACTTCACCATGAACGGCGCGATGGTTGCTTCCACGACGGTGGACATTGAGAAAAACGGCACGGCCGATGTCGAGATGCAGTTTGTGGTGGAGGCCAATGGCGACCAGCGTTGCAGCGTGGCGCTGACCGACCACCCCATCGTCTTTGACGACACCTACAACTTTGTCTTAAGCGTGAAGCCGAGTCTCTCGGTGGTGGAGCTGGGCCAGCAAGGCACCAACTGCGCCTTGTTGTTTGACGACGACGAGCAGTTCCGCTACACGCTGATGGAGCCTTCTCGCTTCGACTTGTCGGCACTCGCCCAAGCCCAGTTGCTGATTGTGAACGAAAGTGCTATGATGAACGAGACCTTGCAGCAGACCCTGCTAAATGCCGCCAGCGAAGGCGCTAGCCTCGTGGTGTTCCCGTCAATCGACGACCCGAAAAACAACAGCTATCTCTACAACAAACTCGGCTTGACCTTGATGGAGGTCGACACCAACACCACGGCCGTGGAGAACATAGCCCAGCAGCATGCCTTCTTCAGCGACGTGATCTTGGATTTGCCCCAGCACCCCGACCTGCCCAAGGTGAAACAGCATGTCAGGATGCGGCCCAACGGCTTGGCCATGCCTCTGTTGACCTTGCAGAACGGCGACCCGTTACTGATGATGGAGTCGATGGGGAAGGGGCAGGTCTTCGTGATGGCCACGGCGTTGGCCTCTGAGTGGAGCGACCTCGCCGACAACGCCCTCTTCGTGCCGATGATGGTCAAGATGGCCTTCATGGGCGGCAAGTTGGATAAATTGGCATACACAATCGGGCAGGATAAGATGCTGGTGTTGAGTGGGATGAGCCTCGAAGGCGACCATCATTTCCTCTTCGCCAACGCCGAGAGAAACTACGAGCAAAAGCCCGCCTCGGAAGTGCGCAACGGCAAGATATATCTCTATCTGAACGACAACCTGCCTGTGGCGGGCTTCTATGACTTGCTCGTCAACGACACGGTGAACAGCGTGACGGCTTGGAACGAAAGCCGTGTGGAGTCGAAGATGGACTTCGCCGAGCGCGACGCCATCGAGCCTATGTTCAAGAAAGCCGGTTTCGATGTGGCCGCCGTCCTCGACACCGCTGACTTCGCCACCGCCGACCTGGTGGAGGCCATGGCGCATCAGTCCTCGCAATGGAAGCTCTTCGTGCTGATCGCCTTGCTGGCTCTGCTGGGAGAAATTGCCGTGTTGCGGTTTTGGAAGTGATTTTTTATTATCTTTGCAAGCACTTGAAAAACGCTTATGGATATCGAAGAAAAGACGGAATTGGAAAACGAGGACGCACTGAACGAAGTGCCCGCTGACGAGACTTTGGAAGGGATGGAAGATGCTCAGGCTCACGAAGATGAGTATCACGTCATACCGCTGAAAGGCATGTTCGAGAACTGGTTTCTCGACTATGCCTCGTATGTCATTTTGGAACGCGCCGTGCCCGCCATCGAGGACGGCCTGAAGCCTGTGCAACGCCGCATCCTGCACTCCATGGATGAGCTCGACGACGGCCGCTTCAACAAGGTGGCCAACATCGTGGGTAACACGATGAAATACCACCCGCATGGCGACGCCTCTATCGGTGACGCCCTCGTGCAGCTGGCCCAGAAAGACCTGCTCATGGACACGCAGGGTAACTTCGGTAACATCCTCACGGGCGACGATGCAGCCGCCCCGCGTTATATCGAGGCACGCCTCTCCAAGTTCGCCAAAGAAGTCGTCTTCAACCATAAGACCACCGATTGGACCCGTTCCTACGACAACCGTAACGCCGAGCCGGTGTCGCTGCCGGTGAAGTTTCCGCTGCTGCTGGCACAAGGCACCGAAGGCATCGCCGTGGGTCTGGCCTCCAAGTTCCTGCCGCATAACTTCAACGAACTGATCGACGCCTCGGTCGCTTACCTGCGTGACGAGCCTTTTACCCTCTATCCCGACTTCCCGACGGGCGGCCTGATGGACGTGACCAACTACAACGATGGTCTGCGCGGTGGCAAGGTGCGCATCCGTGCACGTATCAGCCAGCAGGACAAGAAGACGCTGGTCATCAGCGAAATTCCATATGGCACCACCACGGGCGGCGTCATCGACAGCATCGTGAAATGCAACGATAAGGGTAAGATCAAGATCAAGAAAATCGACGACAACACCGCTGAGCAGTGCGAAATCGTCATTTACCTGAACCCCGGCGTCTCGCCCGACCAGACTATCGACGCGCTTTATGCCTTCACCGACTGCGAGGTGTCGATCTCGCCCAATGCCTGCGTCATTGTCAACCAGCATCCGGCCTTCATGGGGGTGAGCGAGATTCTGAAACTCAGCACCGACCGCACGATGGAACTGCTCAGCCTCGAGCTGCGCATCCTCATCGACGAGTTGGAGAACAGCTGGCATTGGGTGTCGCTGGAGAAGATTTTCTTCGAGAAAGGCATCTACAAGGAACTGGAAAGCAAGGAATACGCGGATTGGAATGCCATGTATGAGGGCATCGAGCGCCGTTTCGACAAATACCGTAAGCTGCTGAAACGTGAGGTGACGCGTGAAGACGTGGAGAAACTCTGCGAGAAACCCGTCCGCAAGATTTCAAGGTTCGACATCAAGAAGGCCGACGAACAGCTGGCCGACCTTGAACAACGCATGGAAGAGGCTCACTTTAACCTCGACCATATCGTGGACTACACCGTCGACTATTTCCTGCACATCAAAGAGAAGTACGGCGAAGGCCGCGAGCGCAAGACCGAGATCCGCAACTTCGACAATATCTCAGCCGCGGCCGTGGCCGCCAACAACGAGAAGCTGTATGTCAACAAGGACGAAGGCTTCGTGTGCACGGGCGAGGGCCTGAAACGCGAGAAAACCAAGGAGGCTTACGAATATGTGTGCGACTGCTCTGACTTGGACGACATCATCGTCTTCCACGAGGACGGCAAGTATATGGTGACCAAGCTGCAGCCCAAACTCTTTGTGGGCCAAAAGATCATCCATGTGGATGTGTTCCACAAGAACGACGACCGCACGACTTACAACGCCGTGTATCGTGACGGCAAGAACGGCGCCCCGCATTATGTGAAGCGTTTCGCCGTGATGGGTGTCACCCGCGACAAGGAATACGACCTCACGCAAGGCAAGCCTGCCTCGAAGGTGCGTTATTTCTCCTCGAATCCCAACGGCGAGGCCGAGGTCATCAAGGTGACGTTGGTGCTGTTCAGCAAGAAACAGAAGACCGTCGACTACGACTTCGCCGAGTTGGCTGTGAAAGGCCGTGCTTCGAGAGGCAACCTGCTGACGAAGTACGAGGTGAAGGAGATTAAGAAGAGTGGGGAAGGTGTCTCTACCCTCAACGCCCGTGACATCTGGTACGACGACACGGTGCGCCGCCTCAACTCTGACAAGCGTGGCCAGCATCTAGGTGCCTTCCAAGGCGATGATAAGATATTGCAGATTTTCAGCAACGGCGAGTTCAAGATTTCGGGTTTCGACCTCAACACCCACTTCGACGACGACATGGTGGAGATCCGCAAATTCGACCCGGATGAGATCTTCTCCGTGATTTATATCGAAGGCGAGACGCAGAAGCACTACCTGAAGCGTTTCTGCATCGAGGCCGAGACCAAGCTGAATGCCCGTGCTTCCTTCATCGGCGAGAGTGCCGATGCCAAGTATCTGGGCATGAGCACCGACGACATGCCGCGTCTGTTGTTGAGCTACAAGGTCAGTGATGCGGGCAACAGCTTCCCCGACGACGAGGTCAATGTGGAAGAGTTTATCGGCATCAAGAGCTACAAGGCCAAGGGCAAGCGCCTGTCGACGAGAGAGATTGATAGCTGGCAGTTCCTTGAGCCCTATCAGCCCGAGCCGACCGATGAAGAACCCGAGTCAGAGGAGCCGACGGAGCCCGAGGAAGAGGGAACCGATAAGATAACGGTGAATCCCGCCGATGTGCCGCTGGAGATCGTGGAGCCCAAGGGCGACGGCGTGCAGATGGATCTGTTTGGAGGCGAATTGGAATGAAAAAGTGGCTGTTTTCCATAGGATTACTGTTTGCGCTGGCGCTTTCAAGTTGCCAGACAGAGCTGAAATTGGCCAAGACCTTCATCGAGGAGAAAGCCAACACCCAGGTGGCGGTCTATTTCCCTGAAAGCGCTGAGGTGAAGGTTGAATACAACACCCAGCTCGGTCAGCAAACCGAGGTGCTGAACGGCTTCAACCAGGACCTGTTCCTCGATGTCATGTATAACGCATACGCCGAGGCATTGGGCGACTATAGCCTTGAGGTGTACGTGCCCGAAGATCCTGAGCAGGTGCAGGTGGATTCCACGCATTGGATGGTGGTGCTGTCGCGGGTGGAGGTTTCGGGACGCATCACGGAATATGAGGATTATCTCTTCAGCGACTCGGACCAGTATCGCTACAAGTTCCCATTGAATACCGTCAACATAGCTTCGTGGTTCGAGGTCAATGACGGCGAATGGAGGCCTGTGCTGTTTTGCGAGCATAACCTCATGGACGGCTTCGACTCAAAGACAGACTATTCCTTCTGGGAGAACAAGATAGACTATAAGTATTCCATCGACACTTTAGAGCTCAAGGACATATACAACTACGCCGTTTATCTGGGTAAGCTCTATGCGGGCTATACCTACGACTACATGATGAACAGCTATGTGGGTGCTGAACTGAAGAAGAGGGATTACAACTATCAGCTCCTGCTGCGCTACGACCCGTATAAACAAAAGCTCCGCTATATGGAGGATGAGGACAGGTTTATCGAAGTCGAACAGCTTTAACTCTAAACTCTCAACTCCTTCTCGAGTGTTTCTTTCAATTCCGACGCATTGATAGAGCGGATGTCGCCGCCTGTCACGATGCTGATGCCGCCCGTCTCTTCCGATACGACGAGGGCGATGCAGTCGTTGACTTCGGTGACGCCAATGGCGGCGCGGTGACGTAGGCCGTAATGGCCGGGGATGTTGGTCTTGTTGGACACGGGAAGGATGCATCGCGCAGCCGTGATGCGGTTGTGGCGGATGACCATGGCACCGTCGTGCAAGGGACTGTTTTTGAAGAAGATGTTCTCAATCAGCGAGTGGCTGATGTCAGCGTTGACCACAACACCGGTCGCGACGATGTCGTCCATGTCGTTTTTGCGAGTCAACAGAATGAGGGCGCCTTGTTTGATGTCCGACATATTGCTGCAAGCCTTGACAATGGCGTCGATGTCCAAATCCACGTTGCTTCTAACTTTCAAGAACTTGAACCTTCTCGAAAGTTTGCCTTCTTGGGCTTGAGCACCAATGGTAAACAGGAATCGCCTGATTTCGGGCTGGAAAATGATGATGAGCGCGATGAAGCCCACGCTGACGAAGGCACCGAGGATGGCGGTCAGCATTTCCATCTGCAGGAACTTGACCAGCTGCCAGATGAGGAAGATGGCCACGATGCCGATGAAGATGCTCATCGCGGAGGTGCCTTTCAGCAGGCGATACAGCCCGAAGAACAAGGCCGCCACCAATATGATGTCGATGATGTCGAAGACACGGATTTGTATGAAGAGGTCGATCATGATTTCAAATTTGGCGCAAAATTACAAAAAGTCCCCACCAATTCGATGGCTTCGCGTGCATTTTTCACGTCGTGGACGCGTAGGATGTCGGCTCCGTTGAGCAGGGCGAGGGTGTTGAGGACCGTCGTCCCGTTCTCGGCGGTATCGGGCGTAGTGTGCAGCACCTTGTTGATTAACGATTTCCTCGAAATGCCGATGAGGATGGGCAAATTGTTGTAGCGATAGCGGTTCAAGTTGCTGAGCAGCTGGTAGTTGGCTTCAAGGCTCTTGCCGAAGCCGATGCCAGGATCTAGGATGATTTGCTGCTCACCGAAGGCTTCCAAGGTCTTGCATTGCAACGCGAAGAAGTCCATGACAATTTGATGGATGTCGCCGCCGAGGGTGTATTGGTGCATGGTCTCGGGAGTGCCGATGCAGTGCATCATCACATAGGGGATGTGGTTCTTGCCGATGTAAGGCAGCATCTCGTCGTCGAAAAGCCCGCCCGAGATATCGTTGATGAGGTCGGCACCTTCGTGGATGCAGGCCTCGGCGACATTTTTCCGGAACGTGTCGATGGAAATCAAAGTGTCGGGGAAGGCCTTGCGTATGGTTTTCAGGACGGGGACGACGCGTTCCATCTCCTCACTCTCGGTGGCAATGGCGTTGTTGGGCCTCGTGGAGCAGCCGCCGATATCGATGAAGTCGGCGCCGTCAGTAATCATCTGCTCACAATGTTGCAGGGCCTTGTCCATCTGGTTGAAACGGCCACCGTCGGAAAACGAGTCCGGCGTGACGTTGAGGATGCCCATGACGGCGGGGCGGTCAAAAACAAAGGTTTTATTGTTCGATTTGAGTTGCAGCATTGAAAAAAGTTTTATTTTTGCAAAAATACATTTTTCATGCAAACAAAAGATACAAAAGCCCAATTTCATAGCGTTTTGGCGCAATGCCGCAAGATGTTTGTCGACAAGATGAAGGACTATGGCCCGGCCTGGCGCATCCTGCGGACACCTTCCATCACGGACCAGATTTTTATCAAGGTAAAAAGAATCAGGACCTTGCAGACAGCCACAGAACAACTTGTGGACGAAGGCATCGAGCCTGAGTTTATCGGCATCGTCAACTATGCGGCCATGGGTATTATTCAGCTGCAGCTAGGTGTTGTCGACCAGCCCGACCTAACGGCAGAGGAGGCCACGGCCTTGTACGACAAGGTCACCACCGAGGCCTACGAGCTGATGACACGCAAGAACCACGACTACGACGAGGCATGGCGCGACATGAGGGTGAGCTCCATCACCGACCTCATCATGAGCAAGGTGTTGCGCACCAAGAGCATTGAGGACCATAATGGAAAAACTCTGGTGTCTGAGGGCCTTGACGCCAACTATTACGACATGATCAACTACGCCGTGTTTGCCCTGATTTTGCTGGGCGAATGAACGTTGAAACAGAAAAAAGATGAAAAAACAAAATACATCAATCCCGTGGCTGAGCATCTTGGTGGCCTTGGCCTGTGCGGTGGGTATTTTCTTCCTGCCGGCCTACCACCTTTGGTTCTTGCTCATCCTGCTGGCTAACTTACTGGTGTCGTTCGTCTATGGCAAGCGCTACAGCAATGCCGCTCTGACCATCTGCCGCATTTTGGTGGGTGCTTTGTTCATCTTCAGCAGCTTCACCAAGGGCGTCGACCCGCTGGGGACGAAGTACAAGATGCTGGACTACCTTGCGGTGTATGGCATGACCTGGCTGAACAACGCGGCCTTGGGCCTGGCTATGGTGATGATCTTGGCGGAGTTTATCGTGGGTATCTGCCTGCTCACCAAGATTTATCCACGTCTGGCGGTGCTCGGTGCCACGCTGTTGATGCTGTTTTTCACCTTCACCACCTTGTTTGATGCCCTGTACGACCTGGTGCCCGACTGTGGCTGCTTCGGTACGGCCATCAAGATGACCAACTGGCAGACTTTCTACAAAAACCTCGTCATCGACGCGGTGCTGGTGCCGTTGGTGTTGTGCAACAAACAGCTGAAAAACGACCTGTCGAAGCCGATACAGTTCCTGCTCGCCACCGTATTTGCCGTGGCGTTCTTGGGCTTCGAGATCTACAACTACCGCCATCTGCCGGTCGTCGACTTCATGAATTGGAAAGTGGGCAAGCAGATGACTACGGAGACAGGGGAGAGCAAGATATACCTGACCTATAGGAATAAAGCCACGGGCGAGGTCCAAGAATACCTCTCTCCGAACTATCCTTGGAACGACTCGGTGTGGATGTCGCAATGGGAGTTTGTCGACCAACGCTTGGAAGGCGGTGGCAACTTCCTTGGCTTCAGCGCTTTGGACATCGACGGCAACGACGTCACGGAAGACATCCTCGCCACCGAGAATCTCTTGATGTTCACCTCGAACGACCTGACCAAGGTGACCGAAAAGGAATGGGCCAAGATGCAGGAAATCGTCGATGCCGCTGAGAAACACGACTTCACCGTCATCTGGACAGTCGCTAACCCGCCCGAGGTTGTCGAACAATTGAGCGAGACATACGATTTTCTCAACGAGGTGTACTATGCCGACGAGTTGGAAATCAAGACGATAGTGCGCTTCAATCCAGGACTGATCTGGCTCGACAACGGCTTGGTGAAGGACAAGTGGAGCGCCATCGACTTCTCAAAAGCCTTGAAGATCTTCTGACGTAATGGGCAGTTACATCATCAGGAAGTTGTTATACGGTATCGCGGTGCTTTGGGGCGTCGCGACGCTGGTGTTTTTCCTGTTCAACATCCTGCCCGGCGACCCTGCCCAGATGATGCTCGGCCAGCGTGCCGACGAAGCTTCGGTCAATGCCATCCGTGAGGAGCTGGGCCTCAACCAAAGCCTCGGGAAGCAATATGTGGACTACCTGAACGACTTGGTGCCGATTTCGTTTTACGACGTCTCGGAAGGCACGCAAAAGCTGGATAAGATAGGCCGTTATGCCAAAATCGCCACCATAGGCTCGACCGCTGTGGTGCTGAAGGCGCCGTATCTGAGGATGTCGTACCAAAGCAAACGCAAGGTCTCAGTGATCTTGGGTGAGGCGTTCCCCAATACCTTGCTACTGGCGGCGGTGTCCATCTCCATCGCCATGGTGTTGGGACTGCTGATAGGCATCCTGACGGCGGTGTTCAACACCAAGTTTCTCAATAAGCTGACGCTATTCATCACCACCATAGGCATGTCGTTGCCCTCGTTCTTCGCCGCCATCCTGATGGCGTGGATCTTCGGCTTCTTGCTGGAGCATTACACGGGCTTAGGCATGACGGGAAGCCTTTACACCGTTGACGAATACGGCAGGGGAGAGTTCCTGAGCTTGCGCAACCTCATCTTACCCGCCTTGACTTTGGGTATGCGTCCCTTGGCCGTGGTGACAGAGCTGACACGCACCTCGTTGCTCGAAGCCATGTCGATGGACTATGTGCGCACGGCTCGAGCCAAGGGCTTGAAGCCATTCCGTGTCATCTGTATCCATGCCTTGCGCAATGCCTTGAACCCCGTGGTGACGGCGGTGTCGGGGTGGTTTGCCTCGCTGTTGGCAGGCGCCGTCTTCGTGGAGTATGTCTTCGACTGGAAGGGCATCGGCGTGGTGGTGGTCGACGCTTTGGATAAATACGATTTCCCCGTCATCATGGGTGCGGTGCTGCTCATCGCGGTCATGCTGATTATCGTGAATATCTTGGTGGATATCATTTATGGGTTTATTGACCCGCGAGTAAGAATCTCATGATGCAAAAGATAGGAAAATACGAATTTGTGGCTGAGCCCTTCCATTGCGACTTCTTGGGGCGGATGTTTTTGGGACATTTGGGCAACCAGATGCTCAACGCTGCTGACTTCCATTCCACCGACCGTGGTTTCGGGATGAAGTACCTGATGGGCATCAAGCGCTCGTGGGTGCTCTCGCGGCTGGCTATCGAGATGGAGGAGATGCCGTCGCAGCATGAACGCTATACCGTGGAGACATGGGTGGAAGGCGCGATGAAGTTCTTCACCAGCCGTAATTTCTGTGTGTCGGACGGCAACGGCAAGGTCTACGGCTATGGCCGTTCCATCTGGGCGATGATCGATACGGAGACACGTCAACCCACCGACATCTATGCCATCGACAACGGCGCCATCAACAACTGGATTGTGGACGACAAGCCCTGTCCGATAGAAAAAGGCGGTCGCGTGAAGATGTCGGAAAACGCCGCTTTGGTAAGAACCATCGACGTCAACTACAACGATATCGACATCAACGGGCATGTCAACTCAGTGAAGTACATCGAGCATGTGCTTGACCTGTGGGATATCGCCTGGTATCGTGAACATCGTCTCAAGCGTTTCGAGATCGCCTACGTGGCCGAGGCCCATGAAGGCGAGAAGCTGAGTTTTGAGCGGGAGCAAACCGCTGAAAACGAGTATTGTGTGCGTTTGGTGAAGACCGAAACGACCGGTAAAGAGACGGAAGTGTGCCGCTGCAAGCTGACTTTTGTGTCAACAAAACATGGCGAAGCATGAGGAAATGGGTCCTTATGCTGCTCTGCCTGTTGCCCTTGCTCTGCAAGGCGCAGCTGATGGCATGCCGTGGCTTCGTCAAGGGCGGCTACGACTTCTGGTTGTATCTGCCCGATGACTATTCCACGTCCGAAAAGAAGCCATTGGTGCTGTTTCTTCATGGCAAAAGCCTCTCTGGACATAACTTGAACTTGGTGCGTAACTATGGCTGTGTCGACGCGGTGTCGCGTGGCCGTAAGATCGATGCGGTGATTGTCGCTCCTCAGACCTCGGGTGCCTGGCAGCCTGCCAAGGTGATGGAGGTCATCGACTGGGTGAAAAAGAACTACACGGTCGACATGGACCGTTTCTATGTGATAGGCATGAGTATGGGCGGCTATGGTACGCTCGACTTTGCGGCGGCCTATCCCGACAAGGTAGCGGCGGCGATGGCGCTATGTGGTGGCGCCACGGAAACCGAATTGTGTGGCCTAAACGAGTTGCCTTTGTGGATCATCCATGGTACGGCGGATACTGCGGTGCCGGTGGGTTGCTCCGATAGGGTGGTTGAGGCCATGGCGGTCTGTGGCGACACAACAAGGCTGATATACGGCCGTTTCAAAGGCGTGAACCACACACGTTTGGCTCGTGTCTTCTATCTCGAAGAGACCTATGACTGGCTTTTTGCACATCGGCTGACTGATTCATTGCGCAGCGTGGACAGAAATGTCGAAATAACGGCAGAGACCTTGAATGACGCCTTTGCTGATCTCACGAGAAGCAATCAAGTGAAGGTCATTGACGCTAAAAACCCCAACCAAGCCGAACACCAGTATTACGTTGTAAAGAAAGGTGACACCTTGAGTTCGATTGCCGTGGAACAAGGTACGACGGTGTCGATTTTGTGCCAGTTGAATCATATCAAGAAAACCACACCGCTGAAGGTCGGAAAGAAAATACGCATTAAATGACTGAGTAAGGACTCTTATGGAGTTTTTAAGGCTATTTCTGCGTCAATAACAAAAATATCGCCTTCTTTGTCTTTCAGCACATTCCTTGGAACAACATCCCAAACAACGAAAGAATTATTGTAAAACTTCCCGTCATTTTCGCTTTTTGTGAAACCGATAGCCGACATATAGGTCTCAATCTCTATGTTAGTGGCTGGCGAGGCTTGCTTGATGAGGTCTTGTCGCAATATAGGCATTACGCTTCTGCTGTCATAACCAGCAAAGCCGATGAAGTAATAGAATGTTTCAGGGAAGATGGTGTTGTGAAGCGTAATCTTGTCGAGTAAATTTGAGATGCCGCCGCTATTCAACAAATTGTTTACTTTGAAAATAGTGTCATTGTCAATGAAAGTGAAATTCTCGTTTCCGCTTGGCCCTGGGACACCGATGTTGAAAGCCTCATCCATCGGAAGCCAAATGCCATTATCTTTGGCAAATTGCTCTGCGATTCGTTGCTCGATTTCAAAAAGCGTTACATCGCTTTTGCCATTTCGAGATTCCGTTTCATATAGTTTGCAGCGTCTACGGAGTTCATTGGCGATTTCCTTAATTCGGTTATTTTCCGCATCTTTCTCTCCGCTGCTTCTTTGTGAAATTGATTTAGATAAGTCATATTTCATCTTTTTTCTGCAAAAATACATAATTTTATGAATACGATAACGACATGACCAAAAAAAGAGAGCCTTATTTCATAGCTGTTTCAAAATATTATGTATTTTTGTCAAATTGATAATACAATTGCTGTGTTGTCATTTTTTAATCTTTAAATCTTTGAATATTAAATCTTTAAATTGAATATCATGAGAAGCAAAATCGTTGCTGGAAACTGGAAAATGAACCTCACTTTCGATGAGGCTGAAGAATTGGTCGACGGAATCCTTGACCGCCTTGACGAACAGGAAGACTTGCACTGCGAAGTCATCATCTGCCCGCCGTTCCCGTATCTTGAACTGCTGACGGACTATGAGTTTGACGAACAGCGTTTCAACGTGGGCGCACAGAACTGCAGTGCCTACGACAAGGGCGCCTACACAGGCGAAGTGTCGGCCAAGATGCTCAAATCCATCGACGTGGACTACTGCATTATCGGTCACAGCGAGAGAAGGAAATACTTCGGCGAGACCAACGAAGTCCTTGCCGAGAAGATCAACCGCTTGATAGAGAACAATATGTCGCCCATCTACTGCGTCGGCGAGGTGCTCGAAGAGCGTGAGGCCGGACATCATTTCGATGTCGTCAAGGAACAACTGGAGAAAGGCCTGTTCCACTTGGACGGCGATGCCATCTATGACGCCATCATCGCCTACGAACCCGTTTGGGCCATCGGCACGGGCAAGACCGCCACGCCCGAGCAGGCGCAGGAAATGCATGCGTATATCCGTTCGCTGATCAAAGAGCATTACGACGAAGCCACGGCTGACGAGATCCGCATCCTCTACGGAGGCAGCTGCAACGCCAAGAACGCTACGGAACTGTTCTCGCAGCCCGATGTCGACGGCGGCCTCATCGGTGGCGCCTCGCTCAAGGCAGAGGACTTCGTCTCCATCTGCAACCAGGCCTCACATATCGGCGAAGAATGAAGACCTTTGAATACACCTTTACGGCCCCAAGTTCCGACATCCAGCACGACATGCTGACCACGATGTTGGCTGAGATAGGTTTCGACTCCTTCATGGATGAGGACAGATGCCTGAAAGCCTACTGCTCCGCCGAGTGCCGCGATGACATTGCCGTCGAAGGTCTCTTGTCGGACCCAGCCTTCTTCGATGTCCATCTGCTGAAGGTCGAGGAGATGCCCGACAAGGACTGGAACGAGTTGTGGGAGGCTTCCTATCAGCCCGTGGTGGTCAACGAGCGCTGCCGTGTGCGTGCGCCCTTCCATGACCCCGACCTGGGTTTCGAGTTCGACCTCGTCATCGAGCCTAAGATGTCGTTTGGCACGGCCAACCATGAGACGACTGCCCAAATCATCCAGCTGATGCTGGAGACCGACTTCAAAGGAAAAGAAGTGCTCGACATGGGGAGCGGCACGGCTGTGCTGGCCATCCTCGCCAAGAAGTTGGGCGCCGCCCGCACCGTGGCCATCGACAACGACGAGTGGGCCTATCGTAACGCCTTCACCAACATTGGATTAAATGGCATCTCTGACATCGAAATCGTCCTTGGCGACGCCTTGTCCATCCAAGGGCAGTACGATGTGGTGCTGGCCAACATCAACCGCAACATCCTTTTGCGCGATATGCATTATTATGTTGACGTCATGAGGCTCAACGCCCACATCTTTTTCAGTGGATTCTACACTGAGGATTTGGACAGCATCAAGGCGGAGGCCGAGCGTCTGGACTTGCGATATCGTCGCCATCTGAGTCGGAACAACTGGGTGGCTGTTGAGTTTGTTAAAAATTGAGAATTAAGAATTGCTAATTTGATGAAAAAGGGTATCCTTATTGCTATTTTGTCGCTCTTGATGGGTGCATCATCGGCGTTTGCGCAGGCGTTTTATTCCACCGAGAAGAACGCTTTCTATGACCAACTGAGCAACTATCTTGGCACTGCTGCCTCAAAGGAGGAACGCGATGAGGCCAACAAGATGATGCAGGCATTTCGAGGTGCTTGGGACAGTTATTACACTGATGCCGAAGCCAGTACGGTGATACGCTTGTGCGAGTTGTTCCACTCAAAAGGAGGTGCGCGTTCCTATCCTAACACGTTTAGTTTTGTGGCTGCATTGCAGAAGGCTCCCACAGCGGGACTGACCCATAATGACGTGAACAACTGGCTGACGTACACTGATGCCAAGGCGCAAAAGTCGATGAATGGCATTGACAAATACCTGAAGTCGTGCCGCGAACTCTTTGTCGACAAGGTGCTGTCGGCGAAAGGCAACTCCAAGTGGTCGATCCGTGAAGCGTTGATAGGATTCCCTAAAGCCGACAAGTTTGAGCTGGTGGTGGATGGCACCTTGGTGCTGTCCACACAAAACGACGAGTCGGTCATCAAACAGACGAAAGGCGTCTATTCGATGGAGGACAACAGCTGGAAAGGGCAGGGGGGGCGTGCCGACTGGTCTCGATTCGGCATCTCTACGGAGAATGTCTATGTGACGTTCCCTGATTTCTACACCATCGACCTCAATCGCTCCGAATATGCCGTCGACTCAGTGCTGTTCAACGAGCGCAACCACTTCAACCAGAAGATCTTATGTCGTTATGAGGATAAGGTGCAGGTGAATGGCCCGAATGAAAGGACCATGTATCCGCGCGTGAAGTCGTATCGTTCCGACTATCGTATCCCGAACTTCCTGCAAAACATTGATTTTGAGGGCGGCATTGGCATGATGGGCAATCTCGTGGAGGTGTTTGGCGGTGTCCATAACAAGGCTATGTTCCATTATTATCGCAACGGCACTGAGGTGGTGAAGGTGGAGTCGGGTCGTTTCACAATGTCGGAGGAGGAACTGTTGGTTACCGACCGTGCGAAGATACGCCTTTATTTGCCTGATACCGTGGCGGGTCGCATGACCGTGGATTCCATTTACCATAACGGAGTGGGCTTCAGATACGACAACAAGAGTCGCCGTATGATTGCCTATCGTTCGGAAAAGGACTTCGGTGACGCGCCTTTCCATGATTATTACCATGGCGTCGACATCTTCTTGGAGGCCATGTATTGGAACATCGACGAAGGCATCGTGGATTTCAGGCGCATGGAAGGCGTCAATCATAAGAGCGAGGGCGACGTGGTGTCGACCAACTATTTCCGTAACGATGACTTCAGACGTTTGCAAGGCCTCGACGGCACGCACCCGATGATACGAGTGGAGAAGTTCCTGAAAGGCTTCGGCAACGTGGAACGTCAGGTGCATTTTTATCTTGGCGACTTGACATCGTATCTTGGATATCCTACTGAGCAAGTCATTTCGTTGGTGCTGAAATTGCAGGCAGAAGGCTATATGGAATACGATGCCCAGACCCAATGGGTGACGGCTTTGCCTCGTTTCTTTGACGTGGTCGACTCCTATAATGAGATTATTGATTATGATGTCATTAAGCTTCATACGGTAACCACAAACCGTCAACCTAACATGCGTCTCGACTTGGCCACCGGTGATTTGCTTGTTTTTGGTATCACCAGCAATATTGACGGTTACGAAGGTTCCGCCATCTCGTTGAGCGACCGCAAACATGTGGTCATCGTTCCAGACAATGGCAGAATCACGCTGAAGAAGCACAAAAACTTCAAGTTCTCGGGTGGCATTCTGGCGGGAATGTTTGAGTTTTTCACCAAGGACTGCCTGTTCCTTTACGATGACTTCACCATCAGAATGGCAAAGGTGGATTCGCTGCGTTTTTATGCACGCGACAACAAGCAAATCGTCCCTATCGACGGCACGCTGGAGAGGCTGAAAGGTCGTCTTTTCATTGATAAAGGCGACAATAAGTCGAGCCGTGAAGAAACGCCGTCGTATCCTATTTTCCAAAGCGATGCCGAAGGGTATAAGTTCTACCGTAGAATCAACGGAGGAGCCTTCAATCCAGGTAGCCTCGACTCGGTGGCTTCGTCCGACGACCTCAGCGGCAAGTTCTATTACAGCTTGTATCCTTTCGTCGTCGACAGTCTGAATGACTTGACGATGAAGAAAGTGAAATTTGAAGGCGAACTGGTGTCGGGGGGCATCCTGCCCAACATCATCGAGCCTTTGGTGGTGATGGACGACTATTCCTTGGGCTTTGAGCATCAAATAGGCAACGGCGACACGGATTCCTATCCGATGTATGACGGCTCGGGACAACTTCACCAGACCGTACATCTCTCGTCGAGCGGATTCTATGGCATAGGACAGCTCGATTATATGACTTCCGAGTTCATGTCGGACAAGTTCATGATGTATCCGAAGTTGGTGACGGCTGTCACCAAGGAGTTCAAGATGCAGCCGATGGACGACGGAACTGGTTTTCCCGTCGCTTCGGCGGACGCCTTGAAGCTGAGATGGGATGTGTTTAAGCCTGAGCTGACCACGCAAACCATCAAGGCCCCGATTTGCATGTATGGTGACACCTATTTTAGGGGCAAGACCTCCTTGTCGCCCGACGGCTATTCGGCTGACGGTAAGCTGCGCTTCGGCCTAACGGAGTTTGAATCTGACCGTTTCGACTTTGACTCGCGCACCTTCGTGGCTGATACCGCCAAGTTCCGCTTGTATGCCGCCGACAGTACCTCCGTTGCGTTTGCGGCCACCAACTACCGAGCTAATGTCGACTTTGACGCGCAAAAGGTGAAATACGACTATCTGGACAACACCAGTAACCTGGATTTCCCGATGAACCAGTACATCTGCTCTCTGAAGGAAGCCGAGTGGGACATGGCCACCAACAACCTGCATCTCGACAATCCCATCGAGACCTTCGGCGACTATGCCACGGCCACTACCCATGAAGAACTGCTTGCAGTTCACAGCAATGGCTCCAAGTTCATCTCGTTGGTGCCAGGACAGGATTCTTTGAATTTCTATAGCATGAACGCCGAGTACGACATGACCAACTATATCATTCATGCCCACGACGTGAAAATCATCCGTGTTGCAGATGCCGCCGTGTTCCCGTATGAGCATGATGTCGACATCAACGCCGAGTCGAAGCTCGAGCCCGTGACTGGCGATTTGTTGGCCGATACCTTGAACCGTTTCCATCTATACAAGAACGCGGTGGTCGACATCCAAAGCCGCAGGAAATACCAGGCCCAAGGCTATTGGGATTATGTGGCCGCCGACGGCACGCGCACCCCGATTCTCATGGATTCCATTGCTCCAAGAGGCGGTGTGACGCGAGGCGTCGCTCATCTCGCCGACACGTCGACTCTCTCGTTGAGTCCTCAGTTTGAGTTTAAGGGCAAGGTGACTTTGACGGCTACGGACGAACATGGATTGTACGACGGCCACTTCGCGCTTTCGGGCTTCAATCCTGATGAGGCCGAGGCGTATGAAGTCGTTTCGGAAGACAGCCTTGTCCCTGTCGAGAGACGTCTTTCTGACACTTTGGAGGCCATGCACAATTGGTTTGTCTCAGCAGCCACCATCGATCCCAAAAACATTGAGATTCCCATCGATTTGTCGAGTATTCAGAAGGAAACACCTGAGATTTGCAGTGGTCTCTATTACGAGCAGGCCATTGACGGCGGCTACTTTGCCTCATTCCTCACCCCAAATAAGAGTAGGAGGGAGAAGGTGGAGGTCAACCTGTCGAATGGCACGTTGTGGTATGACGCGGTCAAGAACCGCTTTGTGGTGAGCGAGGCGCCAGTCTATGATACCTGGCTCGCGCTCAACTCCCGAGGCATCGTAGAGGGTCAAGTCACTTCCGATCTTGGCTTCGACATGGGTCTGGTCGACTTCATCGTGCACGGCAATTACACGCAGTATCCCAACGACACCTTGACCTTCAGCGGCATGAACGTGCTGAACGTCCCGGTCTTCGACGACGACGTGATGGCGGGCATCGCTGAGGTGTATGCCAATATGGAAGGCTCGTCCATCGACTTGACAAAGACGCAATACATGCATTATTTCCGTTCCGAGAATGACGAGGAAAAAGTCGCCGAACGCGTCATGGCCATCGAGTTGGAAGGCTATCCGCAGATGGAGAACTCCGACTTCTACAACAAGACCCTCGTCATCCCCGACCTCAACATGGTGTGGAACGACAAGATGCACGCTTTTGTGTCGGTGGGCAAGATTGGCTTGGGCAACATTGGCAAAAATGTCGTGAACAAGTATGTGGACGGCTATGTGGTGTACGACCATCGCTTGGGCAACATCACCTATTTCTTCCAAAACGACATGTTCTTGACCTTTATCAACTACAACTGCGGTGACGGTCAGCTGCAGGTACATGCCACCTATTCCGACATCAACCAAAAGATGTACGACACCAAAGAAAAGGCACGCACCAGGAAGAAAGGCGAAAAACAATTCCAATATGTGGCGGTGTCTTACGAGTCGATGCTGGACTTCCTGAACCGCCTGAAAAATGCCGGATTTACCGTGAACGGGATATAAAATTGAGAAAAATTCGTCAAAATATGCCTCCGTATCGCAATTATTTGTAATTTTACCACTTCAAAAACGAAAGATAAATAAAAACCTAACGATATGAAATTCATAGTATCAAGCCTTAAGTTATTGAAGAATTTGCAGGCGTTGAGCGGTGTCATCGGCACAAAGAACACCCTTCCGATTTTGGACGACTTCCTGTTTCAGCTGACTGAGAACGAACTGAAAATCACGACTTCCGACCTTGATGTGACGATGACGGTGAGTATGGTGCCCGACATGGTGGAAGGCACGGGTGAGGTGACGATTCCCGCCCGTCTTCTTCTCGAAATCATGAAGAACTTTCCCGATGTCCCGATTACCATCAATGTTGACAACAACACCCTAGCCGTTGAGCTGATCGCTGGCGAGGGCCGCTACAAACTGGCGGGCCACAAGAGTGACGAGTTCCCGCAGCTGCCGGTCATGTCAGACACTTCGGTATGGGAAATCCCCGCTGATGTGCTGGCGAGAGGCTTCGAGAAGACCGTGTTTGCCACTGGTGTCGATGAGATTCGTCCCATCATGTCGGGTGTGTACATGGAGATGACGGAAAACTACCTTACCTTCGTCGCCACCGACGCCCACAAACTGGTGCGCTACAGAAGGATGGACGTTAAGTCGGACGTGGTGGCATCGTTCATCATGCCCAAGAAACCCATCAACCAGTTGAAGAGCATCCTGGCCACCATGGCTGACGAGCCTGTCCGCATCGAGTTCAACAAGACCAATGCCTCGTATGTGTTTGGCGACTATGTACTGATTTGCCGCCTCCTCGAAGGCCGTTATCCTAACTATGAAGCGGTCATCCCAAAGGCCAACCCCAACCAGCTGACCATCGACCGTCAGACCTTCCTGTCGGCCATCCGCCGTGTGGCAGTGTTCTCAAGCAAGGCCACGCACCAGGTGCGTTTCCGTATCACGGGTCAGGAGATTTTGCTGACGGCAGAGGATGTCGACTTCTACAACGAAGCCAAGGAACGCCTCGCATGCAGCTACACGGGCGACGACATGGAAATCGGCTTCAACTCACGTTTCTTCCAAGAGATGTTGGGTAACTTCGACTCCAACGAGGTGAAGTTAGAGATGTCGGCACCCAACCGTGCGGGCATCCTCACTCCCGTCGACAACGAGAACGAGGCCGAGGACCTGCTGATGCTCCTCATGCCGGTGATGCTTAATGCTTAAGCAACTTGTCTTCAAGGCACAAAAAAACCAGCGGAAAACTCCGCTGGTTTTTTTTATTCGGTTTGTATGGCCGTTTATTCAACCGTAACCGTGGTGGTGCCCACCATGGTCACAGGGATAGTCAGACCTTGCTGTGAGATGGTCATGGAGAGGTTGGATTTGATGCTGCTCGTCGTGACCATGCCCGTAAGGGCATTGATGTTGGCCGTGCCAGTGTAGTTGCCGCTGATGCCGTCATTGTTGCTTTCAACATTGCCTTCGACGCTCAGAACGATGCCTTTTTTCGAAATGGAGGTGACGGTGTAGGTCAGCTTGGTGTTGATGTCCGTGCCGCTGACGCTGGCGGTCTTGTCGGCGGTCCAGGTGCTACCCACGCTGATAGGCTCTTCGGGCAACTTGATGATAGCGCCGCCGATATGGTTCATGCCGAGGTCGGTTTCGCCGACAATATTACCCATAGCATCGTAAGTGATGGTGGAGAGTTTCTTGACGGATTTTGCGAGATCCTTGGTCTGGTCGGCAATCATCGGGCTGGTTTTTTCGGGATGGTCGGAGTCGAATTCGAACTTCATACCCATCTGTGTGGCCGTCATCTTGATGTTATCGATTTGGGTGTCCACAACAGTTTGGGTGTCGTTGGTCTCCTTCACCGTGAAGGTTTGGAGGGTTTCCATGGTCTGTGTGGAGTTAATGGTTTGGCCCTGCACTTCCATCAGGTTCATTGTGGTGGCCTTGGTGCTGACGGTGTAGGTCTTGCCTTGCACGGGATGCAGTCTGAGGGTGACGCTGTCCTTGGCCATGAATGAAAGCATTGCCAGTCCCATGAGAACCAACAGCATAGGAGTAAGGTGTCTTTGTACTTTTTTCATTTTTGTGAGTATTAAATTAATAATGTGATGATTCTTTGGGTTTGATTCCCTTTTTGATGCACGAATTAGTGGCAGTCAAAAAACATGCCACGTTTTCATTTGGGCGTGCAAATATCGTGAAAAGTTATGAGTTGACCAAATATTTGGAAAAAAGAGTGTGTTTTTTTTTCATTGAGTCCAAAACTTGACTATCTTTGCAGCGGCTAAATATGCACTTAGTTAAATTCATTCAATACAATCATTAAAAACAAAAACCTATGAAGAAAAGTTTACTTTCATTCTTGATGGTGTGCTGCTTCGCTTTTGTTGGCGTTGCTCAAGCACAAGACATGGTTAACGGAATCAACGTGCAAACGATCTCCGGTATCTCCACCATGGTGTCGAACGACAGAGATGTCAACGACTTCGGCATTCTGACCTATGTTCCTGATGAAATACCTGAAGATGTGCAAATGCAAGGTATTGGCATTGGCAGGGGCTTCTCGTGGGGTTCCATGTATCCGGCCTCTATGCTCGCCGACTATGCTGGCGGTACCATTCTCGCTGCCCTTTATATGGACGGCGGTGATGCTCAGTTTGCAGGCACCTATGAGGTGCGCATCTATGTCGATGGCGATACCGAAGCCGGTACTTTGATGAGCTCACAGACTTTTGAAATCGCCGGAACGGAAGAGAGCGCTGGTTACGTGACCATCCTGCTGGATACGCCTGTTGGTATTTCCGGCACCGAGAACATCTGGGTGATGTACTATCAGGATGGCTCGGTTCAATATCCTGCCATAGCTATGACGGATATCGTCAATGATGCCAACAATCGTTGGATCTTCGTTGAAGGCGCGGGCTGGTATGACCTGGCTGCCGTGGGTGGCAGTGGCTGGACTTGGATGTCCTGGGCTTATGTCGACGGTGTTGACATGGTGCTCACCGAGAACACTGAAACCGTGGCTGTGTATCCTAACCCCACCACCAGCAATGTGACCATTCAAGCCAGAGGCATGAACCATATCACTGTGCTGAACACCCTCGGCCAGATGGTGTATGACGCCAATGTCAGCGGCGACCTCCAGACCCTCGACATGGGTCAGTACGAGGCTGGCGTGTACATGGTGCGCGTGGTTACCGAAAATGGTACCAGCGTGCAGCGCGTCGTGGTGAAGTAAGATATTTCAATTGACAAAAAAAAGAGCGAGCCATTCGGCTCGCTCTTTTTTTGCAATTTCAATTTACAGTTTCGGTCCGGCAGCAACCAAAGCCTTGCCTGCGTCGTTGGTCGTGAACTTCTCGAAGTTCTTGATGAAGCGTGAGGAGAGGTCTTTGGCTTTCTCTTCCCAGACGTTGCGGTCGGCGTAGGTGTCGCGTGGGTCGAGGATGTTCGGGTCGACGCCGGGCAGTGCTGTGGGCACTTCGAAGTTGAAGTACGGGATCATCTTGGTCGGGGCCTTCTCGATGCTGCCGTCGAGGATGGCGTCGATGATGCCACGCGTGTCGCGGATGCTGATGCGCTTGCCCGTGCCGTTCCATCCGGTATTCACCAAGTAAGCCTTGGCGCCGCTCTGTTCCATGCGTTTCACCAGCTCCTCGGCGTATTTCGTCGGGTGCAGCTCAAGGAAGGCTTGGCCGAAGCAGGCACTGAAGGTAGGCGTGGGCTCTGTGATGCCGCGCTCGGTGCCAGCCAACTTGGCGGTGAAGCCGCTCAGGAAGTAGTACTTGCACTGTTCGGGCGTCAGGATGCTGACGGGAGGCAGCACGCCGAAGGCGTCGGCGCTGAGGAAGATGACGTTCTTGGCGGCGGGGCCAGCCGAGATGGGACGCACGTTCTTCACGATCTTCTCGATGTGCTCGATGGGGTAGGAGACGCGGGTGTTCTCGGTCACGCTCTTGTCCTTGAAGTCGATTTTGCCGTTGGCGTCGACGGTGACGTTCTCCAGCAGGGCGTTGCGCTTAATGGCGTTGTAGATGTCGGGTTCGCTCTCCTTGTCGAGGTTGATGACCTTGGCATAGCAGCCGCCTTCAAAGTTGAACACGCCTTCATCGTCCCAGCCGTGCTCGTCGTCGCCGATGAGCAGACGCTTCGGGTCGGTGCTGAGGGTGGTCTTGCCTGTGCCGCTCAAGCCGAAGAAGATGGCGGTGTTCTCACCTTGCATGTCGGTGTTAGCGGAGCAGTGCATGGCGGCGATGCCTTGCAGCGGCAGGTAGTAGTTCATCATCGAGAACATGCCTTTCTTCATCTCGCCACCGTACCAGGTGTTGAGGATGACCTGCTCGCGGCTCGTGACGTTGAAGGCCACGCAGGTGTCGCTGTTCAGGCCGAGTTCCTTGTAGTTGTCGACCTTGGCTTTCGAGGCGGTGTAGACGGTGAAGTTGGGCTTGAACTCGGCGAGTTCCTCAGCCGTGGGCTTGATGAACATGTTGAGCACGAAATGGGCCTGCCATGCTACTTCCATGATGAAGCGGACGGCCATGCGGGTGTCCTTGTTGGCACCGCAGAAGGCGTCGACGACATAGAGGTTCTTGTTGCAGAGTTGTTTCTTGGCGAGGTCTTTCACCTGTGCCCACACGGCTTCGCTCATCGGATGGTTGTCGTTCTTGTAGCCCTCGGTGGTCCACCACACGGTGTCCTTCGAGTTCTTGTCCATCACGATGTACTTGTCCTTGGGAGAACGTCCAGTGTAGATGCCCGTCATCACGTTGACAGCGTCGAGTTCGGTCAGCACGCCTTTGTCGTAGCCTTCGAGGGCGGGGTTCATCTCATCCTTGAAGAGCTGCTCGTAGCTCGGGTTATAGTAAATGTCCTTCACGCCGGTGATGCCGTATGCGGCCAACGCGGCTCTGATTTCTTCGATGTTTTTTGCCATGATTCTTAGTTTTGCGAAATGATGCGCAAAGTTAAGAAATAATTCTTTCAATACGATGGAAAATAGGGATTTTCAGAAAATCTTACGATATACATGACACTCCGGCGTCTCCTGCCGTTGGTCGAGATAGTCCTGATGGTAGTCTTCGGCAGGGTAGAAGGGCGTCGCCGTGCGGATTTGCGTGACGGGGCTGTAGCCCATCTGCATCAACTCGCCGAACACACGGATGGCAGTGTCGCGTTCTTCAGTGTCGTTGAACCAAATGGCGGAGAGGTATTGCGTCCCGATGTCGATGCCTTGCCCGTCGACTTGCTCGAAGTCGTGGATTTCAAAGAAATAGCGCACCAAGGCCACGTAGGAAACCTGTTCGGGATCGTATTCCACCTCGATGGTTTCCAGATGTCCCGTCGTGCCTGTCTTGACTTGCTTGTAGCTCGGGTTCTCAAGTTCGCCGCCCATGAAGCCGACGGCGGTCTTCGTAACACCTTTAAGGCGTTTGAAGTAATACTCCACGCCCCAGAAGCAACCGGCTGAAAAATAGGCTTTGGCCATTATTCTTTAATGATCTTGGTGACGCTGTTTCTGCCGTTCTTGTCGCTGACCATCAGGAAATAAACGCCGTCTTCAAGGCCGCTGAGGTCGATGTCGGCTTTGTTTTCTGTGCGAAGCACTAACTGACCCAAGAGGTTACGGATTTCCACCTTATTAATAGCGTCGGCTGCGATGTGCAGGACGCCATTCGTGGGGTTGGGCCACACTTGGATGTCGGCTTCGGAAGCCTCTGTTACGTCATCAATGACGTAATACAGGTTGAGTCCGACGACGCTGTCGCATTCTTCTCCTTCAATCGCCGCAGTGTAGTAGCCCGACTCGGTCAGCAGGTTGTCGAAGAACATGTATTCTTCGCCTTCGACCATGTAATCTTCGATGAGGGTCAGCGAGGCGCAGCTTTCGTAGGCGCCGATGTCGATGCGGCCGTTTTGGATGCGGGGGTTGCCTGCGATGTCGGTGTTACCCAAACCGGCAGTGTTGGGCTTGCCTGCGTTGAGGCAGATACTGCGTGATTGTATGCTCCAGTCACCGTCGTAGTAGTCGGCGCCTGCGCCTTCGGGGAGGTAGTTGAAGCGGACGAAGCAGCCCGGCTCGTCGCCGTCGTTGTCGGCAGAGAGGGCATAGTTGCTGTTGCCACTTACACCGCCTTGCACGGCGCAGTGCTCGTAGTCGCTCGCGCCTTCCGTCTGGTTCGGCTGGCCGTTGGCGATGTTGCCCCAGAGGATGCAGTTGATATAATTATTGTGGTTGTTTTCGTGGAAGATGCCGCCGGTGCTTTCGGTGGCGAGGTTCATCACGATATCGCAGTTGTAGGCCGTGAACTTGCCGCGGGCGTACATGGCGCCGGCGTTCTTGGCCGTGTTGTTGCTGAGGATGCAGTTTTTGAGCGTCGGCTCCGTATTATTATAAAGGTATATGCCGCCGCCCTTGGTCGTGGCCGTGTTGTTGCTGATGCGGCAGTTGCTGTAGTCAGCGCCGATGCGGTCGCACACGCCGCCGCCCATCGAGGCGCTGTTGTCCATGATGGTGCAGTTCTTGAAGTCCACATGGGCCGTGCCGCCCGTTGAGTTGACATAGACGCCGCCGCCAAACATGGAGGCCGTGTTGTTGATGATCTGGCAGTTGTTGAGTATGACGTAGTTGTTCAGGTAGGCACCTGCACCGCTGCCTGCTGCACCGTTTTGGATAATGAAGCCGTCCCAGGTGGGCAATGAGGCCGAGTTGAAGGCCTGGTCTTGCATGAGCACACGTCTTTCGTTTTGTCCGTCGAGGATGGTGGGACTCTTGCCGAAGTCGCGGAGCGAGAGGTCGAAGTCGGGAGCTTCGTCGCCTTCGAAGCCGCCGTAGACGCGGTTGCCGCTGGTGATGTAGAAGGCGCCTTCGGGATTGGAGACGTCACCGTAGTATGTGCCTTCCTTCACCCAGACCATGTTGCCGGTGGTTTTGTTGGAGAAGATTGATGCCAACTCGAGTTTGTTGGTGGCGTTCTCCCACGACGAGCCGTCGCCTTGGCCCTCGGGAGTGACGTAGATGATGCCGTTGGCATCGGCCACGATGGCAACAGGATAGATGTGGATGACCACGGCCTGGTAATTGTTGTAGCCACCTACATCGTAGGTCGAATAAAAGCCGTCGCCGCTGCCGCTCCAGCCGAAGTTGAAGTGCATGAGGTCTTCGTTGTCGTAGCCGTCGCAGACGAAGGCGTGACCGCCTCTATCGCTGGAACCCGAGTAGTAGATGGGGTGGGAGAGGTCGAGTTCGGCCTTCAGCATGGAGATCCAACCCTCTTCCTGGTAGCTGGTTTTGGCGAGGTATTTGGCGCCGCAATAGCCGAAATAGTCATGGAAGGCGTCTTCCACGTCGACGGAATAGGCGCCGCTGCCCGATGCGGCATACTGCATGTCGACGCTCACGCCACAGTGATACATCAGCGTGGCGACAGCGCTATTGCTGGAATAGACTTCGTTGGGCATTTGGCTCCATTGGTAGGTGGTGTTGCCGAAGTCGGCGCTCTGCGTGCCGTAATCGGGGTGTACGTAGCTGTGTGAGCCGTAGCCGTGTTCGGGATAGTCCCAATACTTCATCACTTGGGCCATGGCGCATGCCACGCAGCCGGCGTAGACGTGTCCGCAGGGACCGCCTTCCCACCACCAGTCGCTTGTTTCGGGGCAGTATTCATTGTAGTAGCAGTCTTGGTTCCAGCGTGTGGCCACCAGAGGATCAACGGTTTGCATGTCGCGTGAGCCGAAGATGCCTCTCGAGGCTTCATCCCATTTTTGTTGGATCTTCGCCTCGGGCGTGATGTCGTTGGCCACGGCGAAGTCGATCATGTCGGAATAGTGTTGGATCCAGTCGGCGAAGTTCTCGGGGGCGTTCTCCAAAGCGGGGAAACGGCCTTGGTCGGACCATGCCAACACGGGCGGCAGGACGGTGTTGCCAGCGATGATGACAAAACCTTGGTTGCCAATGTTATAGATATAGTTGCCTTCGCTTGAAACCAGGTTCATGTCTTGGCTTCTTAAGGTCTGATGCGAGGTGACGAAGGCTTGCGCGATATGGCGTGCCGAGGTCTCGTCGACCTTGGTGGCAGTTTGTGCGAAAGTTTGGAATAGTGTTGCAAAGAGCAGCGATAGGATGAGAGTCAGTTTTTTCATAGGTTGAAAATTTTAACTACGTTGAATCTTCGATTTGGCTGCAAAATTAGCATATTTTATAAATAAGGTGAAAAAAATCTTCTTTATCAGTAAAAATCTGCGTTTTGAATGAGAAAAAGTTGTACTTTTGCAGCCGTTTTCAAAAAAGCGCTTTTTTATGATTAACATAACCTTCCCTGACAATAGTGTCAGACAATTTGAAGCCGGTGTGACGCCGCTGGATATCGCCAAGAGCCTGAGCGAGGGCTTGGCGCGTAACGTGCTGTCTGCCAAGGTGAACGGCAAGATGTGGGATGCCATGCGCCCCGTCAATGAGGACGCCACCATCCAACTCTTCACCTGGGACGACCCCGAAGGCAAGGCCACGTTCTGGCATTCTTCGGCCCACCTCATGGCTGAAGCCATCGAAGCATTATACAAAGGTGTGAAGTTCGGCATCGGCCCCGCCGTCGACGCTGGTTTCTACTATGACATCGACACGGGTGACATCACCCTGACCGAGGCCGACCTCGTGGCTATCGAGAAGAAGATGCTCGAACTGGCTCGTGAGAAGCAGACCTTCGAACGCGTCGACGTGAGCAAGGCCGAGGCCCTGAAATATTTCACCGAGAAAGGCGACGAATACAAGGAAGAACTGATCAGCGAGCTGGAAGACGGCACCATCACCTATTATAAGAATGGCGCCTTCACCGACCTCTGCCGTGGTCCCCATATCCCGAACACGAGCTTCATCAAGGCTGTGAAGCTGACGTCTCTTGCCGGCGCCTACTGGCGTGGCGACGAGAAGCGCAAGCAGCTGACCCGCGTCTATGGCATCACCTTCCCGAAGCAGAAGGAACTCGAGGAATACCTCGTGCTGCTCGAAGAAGCCAAGAAGCGTGACCACCGTAAGCTGGGTCGTGAGCTGGAACTCTTCATGTTCAGCGACACCGTGGGTAAGGGCCTGCCGATCTGGCTGCCCAAAGGCACCGAGTTGCGTCTCCGCCTGCAGGAGTACCTGACCAAGATCCAGAAAGAGTATGGCTACGAGCAAGTCATCACCCCCCATATCGGTGGCAAGCAGCTCTATGTCACTTCGGGTCACTGGGATCACTATGGCGAAGACAGCTTCCGCCCGATCACCACGCCGGAAGAAGGCGAGGAGTACCTGCTGAAGCCCATGAACTGCCCTCATCACTGCATGATCTTCAAGTGGAAGCCGCGTTCCTACAAGGACCTGCCGTTCCGCTGCGCTGAGTTCGGCACGGTGTACCGTTACGAGCAGAGCGGCGAGCTCCACGGCTTGACCCGTGTGCGTTCGTTCACCCAAGACGACGCCCACATCTTCTGCCGTCCCGACCAGGTGAAGGAAGAGTTCATCCGCGTGATGGAAATCATCGAAATCATCTTCAAGGCTCTTGACTTCAAGAACTTTGAAGCACAGATATCGCTCCGCGACCCCGACGACCACGAGAAGTATGTGGGTACAGATGAGAACTGGGCCAAGGCTGAGGCCGCCATCCAGGAGGCCTGCGCCGAGAAGGGTCTGCCCGCCCATGTGGAATACGGCGAGGCCGCTTTCTACGGTCCCAAGCTCGACTTCATGGTGAAGGACGCCCTCGGCCGCAAGTGGCAGCTGGGTACCATCCAGGTGGACTACAACCTGCCTGAGCGTTTCGACCTGAGCTACATCGGTGCCGACAACGAGAAACACCGTCCCGTGATGGTGCACCGCGCACCCTTCGGCTCCATGGAGCGTTTCGTGGCCGTGTTGCTCGAGCACTGCGCCGGCGAGTTCCCGCTGTGGCTGGCTCCCGACCAGGTGATTATCCTCCCGGTGAGTGAAAAATATCTCGATTTTGCGAAAAATTTGCAATCGTATCTGAAAAAGTCCGATATTCGCGCCCTCATTGACGAGCGTAACGAAAAGATCGGTCGTAAGATCCGCGACGCCGAACTGAAGAAGTATCCTTTCATGCTCATTGTGGGCGAGAAGGAAGAGGCTGAGAACTCGGTGTCGGTGCGTAAGCATGGTAATGTCGACCTCGGCTCCATGCCGACCGCCGACTTTGCCGTGATGATCAAGAAGCAAGTCGAGGAGGAACAGAACAAGAGATAACTAATTAACTGAATATAAACTTAATATAGGAGACTAAAACTATAGCACAGATTCCACAAAAAGGAAGACCCGGTCAGAGACCGAACAAAGACAAAGGCGAGTTCAGCCACCGCATTAATGAAGAGGTGAAAGCCCCGATGGTGCGTTTGGTGGGCGAGGGTGTAGAACCTAACATTTACCCCTTACGCGAGGCCTTGAGAATCGTAGAGGAATTGGGTGTCGACCTCGTCGAGATCCAGCCTGATGCCAACCCGCCGGTCTGCAAGGCCATGGACTACAAGAAGTTCGTCTTCGACCAGAAGAAGCGCCTGAAGGAACAAAAAGCCAAGGCCACCAAGGTCGTCATCAAGGAAATCCGCCTCGGACCCCAAACCGACGACCACGACTTCGAGTTCAAGCTGAACCACGCCAAGAAATTCTTGCAGGAAGGTTCCAAGGTGAAGGTGGAGGTCTTTTTCAGAGGCCGTTCTATCGTCTACAAGGAACAAGGTGAGATCATGTTGCTGAAGTTCGCGCAAGAGCTGGAGGAGTTCGGTAAGGTGGAGATGATGCCCAAGTTGGAAGGCAAGCGCATGCAGATGATGATAGCTCCTAAGTCAACGAAGAAATAAACTCATTTTTAATACTTTAAAACTAATTGTAAAATGCCTAAAATGAAGACCAAGTCCGCTGCCAAGAAGCGTTTCCAAGTAACCGGCGGCGGCCATCTGAAGAGAAAGCATGCTTATCATGGTCACATCCTGACCAAGAAGAGCCAGAAGAGAAAACGCAACCTCGACCACACCGCCATCGTTGAGAGGGCTGACGAAAAGGTCGTGAAACAAATGCTTCTCATGTAATTAATTAAATGTGTAATTTGTCTCAGCAGAAAAGTTCTCGAAAGGAGCGAGGCGCTGGACGAAAAAATCAAAAGAAATGACAAGATCAGTCAATGCAGTGGCTTCAAGAGCCAGAAGAAAGAAAATCCTGAAGAAGACCAAAGGTCAGTTCAGCACGAGAAAGAACGTGTGGACTGTGGCGAAGAACTCTTACGAAA
>Ga0310690_10001540_pt1 | contig 40594 bp, 24 predicted proteins | sample AusTroGonzalo_MG_2_FD_207661 | JGI IMG/M metagenome (GOLD analysis project Ga0310690, IMG submission 207661) | Bovine rumen microbial communities from tropical cattle in Woodstock, Queensland, Australia - Gonzalo_04 (v2) (version 2) | ecosystem: Host-associated > Mammals > Digestive system >... | reverse complement strand
GATACCATCCGCACCTGGATCTTCGTCCGCGACATCGACAACAACTACGCAGGCGTGGTCAAGGGCCGCAAGGAATATTTCGACAGCATCGGCCTGACCGCCGACACCCATTACATCGCCAGCACCGGCATCGAAGGCGAGGCGGCGGACGAGCGCGTCCTCGTGGAAATGGATGCCTATAGTGTGGAGGGCCTGAAAGACGGTCAGTTGCGCTATCTCTATGCGCTGGACCACCTAAGCCGTACCTGCGACTACGGCGTCACCTTCGAGCGCGGCTCCACGGTCACCTACGGCGACCGGCAGCAGATCTACATCAGCGGCACGGCCAGCATCGATGCGGCCGGAAAAACCCTCTTCGAAGGCGACATCCGGAGACAGACAGAACGGATGCTGGAAAATGTTCGTGCCCTGCTGGCGGAAGCCGATGCCAGCTTCCAGGACATCGCCATGGCCATCGTCTACCTGCGCAACACCGACGACTATCAGGCCGTCCGCGACATCCTGTCCCAGGCGTACCCGACGCTCCCCGTCGTCTACGTCCACGGCCCCGTCTGCCGCCCAGCCTGGCTCGTCGAAATGGAATGCATCGCCCTGACCCCCGCCGGCGACCCTTCCTTCAGGAGATTCTAGCTATCAACGCGACTCAGCTAATAGTCAATCATTGATGCTTAAGGCTTGTGCTTTATAGGCGCGGGTGGTATCTCGTCACGGGAGCATTTTCCCTGCTCCCGTGACGAGATACCAGAGCGCCAAAGTACAAGCCGCCGATGACTATGGCCTACGGAGCGGAATTGTAGACGGTGTCGAGGGTGTAGTTGGGGTCTTTCGTGGTGACGGCTTTCACGATGATGGAGACGAGGTCCTTGGCGGTGTCGTCGATGAAGGCGCCGGTGCCGTGATCGATGTAGGCGTGTTTTTCGGGGCCGATGCCCTTGGCGCCGTTGTCCCAGAGATACATGGGCATCAGCCGGTCGGCTGCGGCCTTGCAGAAATACTCCATGTAATACTTCTGATAGGGGAGATCCTCGTCCTTGTGACGGGAGCAGCCCATTTCACCCAGATACATGGGGATGCCCTTGTCAATGTAGGTGGTCTTCAGCTGGTCGAAGGTCGAGCGTAGGCCGGCTTCGTTGTCACCGCTGATCTTGAGATTGGGGTCGGCCGTGTGACCGAACTGGCGCACCAGCGGGTCGGCGAGCGTGTAGTTGTACGGATCGTAGTCGTGAACGGCCACCATCAGACGATTGGCCGACGTGTAATCTTTCGGAACCACCAGACCCGGGATGGTGAACGTCGGACTGGCCGCGTAGCCCGGGACGCCAAGCCAGCGTGTGGCATTGTTGCCGCCCGTGGTGCGGACAGCTTCTACGAATACCTGGTTCCACTCGTTGAGCACCTTGTACTGCGCATCAGGATTGGACTTGAAGGGGTCTTGCCAGCCCCAGCCGCCGTCCTGGATTTCGTTGAACGACTCGAAGACGAGCCATTCCCCTTTGTCCTTGAACCGGTTGGCAATCTGCGACCAGACATTGAAGATCTCTTCCTTCACCTTCTCGTTCTGCGTGCTGTTGTTCCAGGCTTTAGCGATGTCCAGCCAGTAGCTCTCGTCGTGGTGCGTGTTGACGATAGCCACCAGGCCCGCTTTCTCAGCATAGCCAACAATCTCTTCGACACGGGCCAGCCATTTCTCTTCCAGACGATAGCCAGGCGCCTTGCCGATGTGACCTTGCCAGGTGGTGCAGATGCGGACGGCCTTGAAGCCCGCGGCTTTCACGCCGTTGAATGTGGCCTGGGTGCACTTGGGATTGCCCCAAATCGTTTCAGCGGCAATGCCATTGTCGATGGCATCCATGTGGTTGCCCATGTTCCAGCCCGGACCCATAGCGTCGAAAACCATCTGCGGGGTGAGGGCGGTGGCGCTGGCTGTGGGGATGCTGGCGGAGGCGTCGCGCGAGATGCTGACGTTGACCGTCTCGCTGCCGCACTTGACGGTGACCTTGCCGCTGCCGGCGCCTTCGGCCCGGTTGGCTCCAGCAAAGAGGGAAACGGTGGTCTGATGCTGGCCGTTGATCTGGCCCGTCTCGACACCGCACCAGGCTGCGTCGGAGCTTACGGAAGGCTGCTCCGAGGAGGTGACGGTGAAGGTCGCCTCGCCGCCGAAGCGGTCGAAGGAAACGCTGGTCTTGTCGACCGAGAGCTTGACCTGCGGAATCTCCTGTTTGACCGAAATCATCAGGCTCTGCTTGTCACCGATGACGCGGATGCTGGTGGAACGAGGCGAAGTGCCCGAGTGGGCGGCGGCTGTCACGCTCACTCTCAGGGAATTGGAGGAAAAAGTGCCTTCCTTGAGGGTAATCCAGCTGTCGGAGCAGCTGACCGTGGGCTGAATGCCGGAGGTGAGGGTCAGTTCCTTCGTCCCGCCATTGGCGTCGAATGTCAGGGAGGAGGGATTGGCCGTCAGGGTGACGGGCGTCGGGTCTACCGGCTTCTCGCAGGAAGCGGCGGAAAACAACAGGGTGGCAAAGAGAGCCAGCGTGATACGGATGATATTTTTCATGGTTGGGGTATTTTTCTGTCAAAGGATTCCGCAGGCACATCCTTCCAGATGCGGCCGATTTCGGCCGCGTCGAAGCCCACAGGCGCATTGCCCAGGTCCGGCACGTTGAAGGAGCGCAGCATGCGGTCGTAGAAATGAGGATCCCGTTGCGGAAGCAGGAAAGGTTTGGTGACGGTACCGTCCGCCGAAACATGGCTGAAATACGGCTTGCCGAACAGGCCGTCGCCCCGCTTGGAGGCGAAGACGAACCACTTGGAAGTGGATGCCCAGCTATGGTAGGTATCTGATTTGTTGGCGTTAACGGCGCTCAGGTCCATGGCCTGGCCGGTTTGCAAGTCCAGCAGGCAGAGGTCACATTCGCTGTGGTTGATGGGGAAGGTGCCATAGTCGGCTACCGTAAACAGCAGCCAGCGCCCGTCCGGCGATGCCTTGGGATGGCAGGCTGAGGCGTTGTGTGCGGCGGCGCTCCAGAGGGTGTCGGCGGGGCCGCCCAGCGTGCCGGTGACGGAATCGAAAGGAATCCTCACCAGCGAATAGCGCACCTGCGCCAGTTCTGTCGGCAGCGGACGCGCCTGCGCCGTGCAATAATATACGTGGTGCCCGTCTGCGGAGAAGACGGGGAAGGTCTCGAAGGTGTCCTCCCGGCTGGTTTCCGGGAAGGTCAGCATCCGGTTTTCGTCGAAATCGGCCACACAGAGGTCAGAGGCCGTGTCGTAGACCTCCATCCGGCGGCCGGCGGCGGAATGCATGGCCGGGATGATGACGTTGGTGGAAAACACGCCGTAACGCCCTTCAGGATGGATTTCTCCGTAGACGGTGGGGGAGATCATGTCGCTGTTGCGGTCGTGCAGCGACAGCTTGCGCAGCGTGCCGTTCCGGTTGAGGATGGCGCCGCCGCCTTCGCCGCGCAGGTAGAACATCGACAGGTCACCGCGTCCCTGTGCGTGGATGTGGCAGTTCATGCACTTGTTGGCCGTGTGCCGGTAGTCCGAAATCACACGCGTCTCGAAGTCCTCGAGATGCCGCTCTTGTATTTCCAGGTCGTCCCATACCTCGAACCCGGGCTCGATGAGGCGGTAGGTGAGGTAGGGGTCGATGGGATCCGCACTCACGTGGATGGCCCACTGGAGGGTGACGGGTGCACCATCGGACTGCCAGGTCGAGACGACCGTGATGTCACCGCCAGAGGCCGCCGCCAGCAACTTGACCCATGCCTTCTGTTTCCACACCACTTCACTGCCCTTCAGGGTCACGGATACATCCCCGGCGGAGAAAGTGGTTGCGAACCGTGATGCGGCGGGATCGGTATAATAGAAATTGAGCGGCGCGATGTTGTAGGGAATGGTGACATCCTGATAATCAGGGAATATCAGCGATGCGCGGTCTGTGCCGGGGCCGGCGGGACGTGCGTTGTACGGCCGCTCGCATGCGAACGGCAAGAGCAGCAGCAGGGCCAGGAGTATCGCGTCAATTCTTCTCATTCAGCACGGCGTAATAGAAGTAATACCAGTAGGTCTTGCCGAATTCGTCGCCCAGGTTGCGGCCGGAGCCGTTGTCGCGCTTGTAGATGGTCACGAAGCGGTTGAACCGGTCGAAGGTCTGCTGGGAGATGTGGTAGTGCGCGAAGTTTTCCGCGCTCATCCCGCCCTTGGCCGCCAGGAAGATGAGCATGGCCTCCTCGTAGAGCTGCGACCGCGTGAGGGAAGGGTCGAAGTCGCCCACGAAGGCGTCCAGATCCTTGGTCAGCAGGTCGTAGCAGAGCAGGTAGTCAAGCGCCATCTTGTTGGTGTAGTTGGCACCTAGAAGGATGCGGAGGATGATGGGCGTCTGGTCCATGCCGTGGACCACGTCGAACTGGGGAAGCAGGTTGCGTTTCTCTGCGATACGCATCTTGTAGGCGGGGCTCCAGCGGTCCGGGAACCGCTCCTCGGCCCATTTCCGCCCGTGCGGGTCATTGAGCAGGATGCGCAGGTATTTGGCGGCGGCTTCGTAGTCGCCCGATATCAGGTTGGTCTCGGCCAGGCGGCGCAGGTACCGGGGCCCGGTGTGGGCAGGGGAGAAGAGCAGGCCCAGCATGGCGTCTCGCTCAGCCAGCGGCATGTAGCCCAGCTCAAACCAAACGTCGCCGGCACACGCAATCTTGAAGGGTGTGGATTGCGGACCGACCGGAAGGAACAGTCCGCGCTCGAAGGGCTGATAGTAGTCCATCAGCCGGTCGGGCAGCTGCCCCAGCCGGGCATTGGCGAGGTTGTAGTAGTAGGTGCAGACATCGGAGCGGAGGTCTTTCCGGGCCGCCAGCTCCGCCACGGCTGTCCAGTTTTCCCGGCCGGCTTCGTAGATCAAGCCGAGAATCTGCTCGGCATCCTGATCGGGACGGCCCCAGGCCCGGCGGGCTTCCCGCAGGGAGATGCCGTTTTCCGCCGCACATTTGCGGAAGTAGGGATGACGGACCAGAAACACCAGTTGGGCGGCCCCCACGGCAAGTGCCGCGGCCGCAACGATAATCAGAAGTATGTTCCTGGACTTGCGGGACATCCGAGGCTATTCGTTGGTTTGCAGGCTTGCGCGCTCCTCTTCAGGGATCGGATAGAGTTTGAGGAGGAATTCCCCTACCATGTTGTCCTCGCCCCCCAGGTTAAGGGCCATTTGCTGGGTGCGCTGGCGATAGGCGGCCCGGGCGGCGCGTGCCTCTTCGACCTGGCCGGCGTTCATCAGCTCGCCATACTGCATGGAGTTCTCAATGGTCAAGTCTTTCCATACCTGCAGGCTGTCGTTCAGGGGCGTTCCGCCGCCAGTGCTGTTGGGACCGATCGTGACATAGATGTCACCGGGTTCGGTAACCACGAGCAGGTTCTGGCCTTTGTCGCGGTACAGCTTGTGCAGCCGGATCTCGCACATACGGTGCTCGGTGCCCTTAAAGGAGAATTCGTGGTTGTGGATCTCCAGGGAATCGACATTCTCCGGCTCTTCATGCCCGATGGGCACCAGAAAGACACGGATGCCTTCCAGTTCGTTGGACGTCACGCGGCCGTGGATGCGGAATTCTTCGTCGTTGTTGCACGCGGTAAAGAGGATGGCGGCCAGCAGGCCAGCCAGGATCAGGGAGTATCTTTTCATTTGACGGTGGCTTGGATGCGTTCGTCCGAGAACACGGCCTCATAGGTGCCGCGGGTGCGGAAATCCACCTTGGCCTTCGTGAAATCGGGGACGTTGAACGAATATAGGGTATTGTGATAGTATTTCCAGGGATTCTTCTGGGGCAGCACAAAGGGTTTCGTGCAGTGGCCATCTGCGTCGATGGACGCCAGGTAGACCTGCACGTAGAGGCCGTCGTCGCGCCGGCTGGAGAAGAGGAACCAGCGGCTGTTGGAGCTCCAGTTGTGGAAACTCTCCGAGAAGGGGCTGTTGACCTCGTCAATGGGCCTTGTTTCGCCCGTAGAAAGGTCCATCAGCCAGAGGTCGGCCTCCTTATGGTCGATGGGGAAGACGCTGAAATCGGCCAGGTTGTACATCAGCCAACGCCCGTCGTAGGAAGGGCGGGGGAAACTGACGCTCTTGCCTGCCTGACTGGCGGGAATCACGGTCTCGATGTCGCCCAAGGTACCGTTTTCGGCGTCGAAGGAGGCGCAGACCAGATCGTAGCGGATGCTGTCGACGTAGCGGGGGACTTCGAAGGCGCGGGCCTTGCAGAAATAGAGGGTCTTGCCGTCCGGTGAGAAGGCAGGGGAGGTCTCCAGGTAGTCTTTCGTCGTAAAGCGCGGATCCACGATGAGGGAATGGTCTTCCATGTCCATGACGACCACATCCGAGGCCAGGTCGAACACTTCAATGGTCCGCTGGTCGCCCGTCCAGAAGCACTGGCGGACGGGATTGATGGACCCGGCGAACCAGCGGCCGTCCGGGTGCCAGTAGGTGTAGGCGACGTTGCCGATCGTACTGTCTGTCTTGGTGGTCAGCCATTCTCGCCGGCCGTCCTGCTGGACGAGCGTGGCGCCGTGCTTGCCGCGGAGGTGGAACATGAATTGCGACGGGTCGGTGGCGTTGGCTGTGTGGCAACCCATGCACTGGCCCGGGGTGAGGGTGCTCTCGATGATGGGCTCCTCGTGGAAGGTATGGATATCGCGCTGGTAGATGCCGATGCGGCTGTACGTCGTGTAGCCCGGGGCCATTTTGCGGTAGGTAATCCCGTAGTCGTCCAGGGGCGTGTCGCTCACATAGAGCACGAAATTACGGAATTGGGTCCATCGTCCGTCCTTGCGGCCCAGCACGGTGAAGGTGAGCGTGCCGCCCGCGTTCTGTGCGGTGAGCTTGTGCCAGGCGCGGATGGGGAAGTCGGCCCAGCGGCCGCGGGTCTTGAGTTTTCCGCCGTTGCTGCCGGCCACGCGGACGAACACGCGGTCGTAGTCCGGCGGCAGGTTGAAGTTCAGCGGCGCGATGCCGGCGGGGACCGTCACGCCGATGTAGTCGGGATAGATGACGGGAAGCGCATCGCTGTACTGCGTGCTTCCGGTGCAGGCGGCGGCCAGCAGGAGGGTCGCCAGAAGGGGCAGCCAGCGTTTCATTCCTTGTCCTCCATCTGTTTGAGGCGCTGCCAGGCTTCGTAGTACTGGGCTGCCATGAAATTGTTCTTGTTCTGGTTGTATAGGATGGCCATCATCAGGTCGAGCGTGTTGTAGTTGGTGATGAAGTCATCCTGGAAGCGGACGTTGCGGATCCAGGCATACACGGGATCGGCGGCCACACGGGCTTCGTCCTGGATCAGGGCTTTCTGCCCGCGGGCCCATTTCCGGTAGAACAGGCTGTGTTCCAGGATATCCAGGTACCGGATAGCGCGTTCATACCAGCCGTTGACGATGTTGCATGCTGCGATCTTTTGCATGAACCGTCCGCTCTTGCGCCCGTTCTGGATGGATTCCTGCAGGTCGAAGGCGTATTGCAGGGTGATATTGGGCATGCCCATCATCCACAGCAGTTCTGCGGAGGTGATGTCGGACATGTTGTCGCGGATGCTCGGCAGCACGAGGCCCTGGGTGCCGCACTGGTAGAAATCGGTCAGGCGCGTCTCCAGCTGGCCTTGCGTGAACAGGCAGAAATTGACGGAGCAGGCGCTGACGGGGTTCTGGGGCTGGTATTTTTCGGCGCGCCGCAGGACATCTGTGTAGCGTTCGTGGCGGATGAGCCAGTCGTAGGCGAGGGTCTCGTGGGTGTCGCGGTCGTAGGTGGCTCGTACGCCGAAGAAGGTGCCGACCGCCAACAAGAGGGCCATCATGGTTCCGGCGAGGGCGGGGTGGCGGTAGCGGACGGGGAGGTTGCAGGCGAGGATGCAGAGCAGGGTAGCGGCCGGGATGATCCATTGCAGGGCCGGCAGGGTTTCGACCAGGCGATAGTAATTCAAGCCGAAAAGGGCGTCACGGAGCGGGTACTGTGATGCAAACAGTCTGGCGCCGAAGAAAAAAACGATTGCGGTCCAGAGGAGGATGGGCAGTTCGGTCAAGCCTTTCGAAGCTACGCTGCTCTGGTATGTCCTTCCGCTCGCAGGGAAAATGCTCGCGGAACGAGAAACCAACCGCTGCTTCGCTTTGATGCTGCTCATGGCCATCACCGATAAGAGAATGGGGAGGAGGATCATCGGGCCGATGAGCCACCAGCCGAGGGGGATGAGCCAGATGCGGTGCCAGCGGGCGTGGAGGAAGAGGGGGCAGAGTTGGACGGAGAGGAGGAGGGCGACGGGGTAACTGAGGAGCACCTCGACGTCTCCCATATAGATCAGGAGCAGGAGGGAGGGGATGAACGAGACCAAGTAGTTGGTCCGGCCCATCCGCCAGACGGCCCGCTGCAGCAGCATGGCCATGCTGGCCATGATCAGGGCGCCTGCCCAGCGCCAGTAAAAGAATTGTACCAGAAATTCCGACAGCCAGTCGGCCAGGCCGCCGGGCAGCGAGAGCCGCTCGAAGAGATAGCTCCCGGTGAAAAGGAACAGCTGGTTCTGTTCCTGATATGACAAATCCTGCGGATACAGCCACATCCAGAAAGCGAATGTGGCTGTGCCCAGCAAGAGGGTTAAAATAGGCAGCCGCTTTTGGCGGCTGCCCATCTTAGCGTAGTGATACATTAGCGTTTCGGCTGGAATCTCCACCAGGTGGCTTCACCCCAACCCCATTCGGCGTTATCGCCCTTGTAGATGAGGGTCATCAGCTGACCGTCGACGTAGAGAAGCTCATACTCTTTGGCCAGCGAGCCGCCGGTGTTGATGACGAACGGGAACAGGATACCGGGCATGTCGCCTTCGGTCTTGAGATCACCCATCTTGTAGCCGGGATTTCCGGCATCCTGAAGGATGGTCCAGTCGAAGTTCTCCACCGCGTAGGTGGAAGAAGCGATCTTGTTGCCGGAAGCGTCGAAGGAGGTGACGATGCCGTTGGCGCTGTCGAACACCATGTAGGCGTCGTCGCTGCCATAGCCGTAGGCCACGCCGCCGGCATGCTGGATCTGGCTGGTCTCCAGTTCTTCCGGGGTGCAGCCCCACCAGTAACCGGGGATGTCGCCGGCCGCGATGTCGGCCTGTCCGCCGACACCGATGTAACCGCAGTTACCCCAGGTGGCGGTACCCTGAACTTTGTAGGTCCAGGCACGCGTGCCGCTGCCCGCGAGGGCGGCGTCCGGGTCGGAGGCGTTCTTGAAGCGCCACCAGGTGGCTTCACCCCAACCCCATTCGGCGTTGTCGCCCTTGTAGATCAGCGACATCATGTTCGGGTCGATGTAGATGACCTCGAACTCGTTGACGCGCTGTCCACCGGAGTTGATCTTGAACGGCATCATGATCGGAGCGCCTTCGGTGACGAGGGTACCGTAGAGGTAGTTTTCACCGGACGGATCGTAGTCGTTCAGGGAGTAGGAACCCTTGGCGATCTGGGTGCCATCGGCCTTGTAGGAGATGCACTCGCCGTCTTCGTTGAAGATCATGTAAGCGTTCACGTCGCCATAACCATAAACCGTACCGCCGGTATGGGCGATCTGCTCGGTCTCCAGTTCATCGGGGGTGCAGCCCCACCAGTAACCGGGGATTTCGCCGGCAGCCACGTCGGCCTGACCGGCTACGCCGATGTAACCGCAGTTACCCCAGCAGGCCGTGCCGATCGTGTACCACTTCCAGGCTTTGACGCCGGATTCGCCGGTGAGCACTTTCACCGCCGGATCGAGGTCGGCCGGGACGTAGACGTTGACGGAGGAATCGAAGGACACGACGGAAGCGTCCTGGTTGATGGTAGATACCGAGAACGGCTGGTTCGAATCCGCACCGCGGCGGGGCGTGATGTTGAACACGCCGGTAGCGCCGGTGGCGAGGACGTTCAGGGAACCGTCTGCCTTGTAGTTGGCTACCTGGACGGTAACGGAAGGAGTAGTATGGTACTTGATGTAGTTACCATCGCTCTGCGGCATGGTGCAGGCGGCATCGGCATACTGGCCGTCGATGATGAAGGCCTGCTGGAGCTCGCTAGCCGCCATGGGCGCGTCAGCCTTGGGACCTACGATGATCACAGGCTCGCAAGCGGCGAGCAGTGCGCCCGTCAATGCGATCAATGCAAAGTAGAATATTTTCTTCATAATGCTTTCCATATTAAAAGGTATTCATCATTGCCAGCCAGAGAAGTCGAACTGGGAACCCCAGCCTTCGTTCTGCTTGAACTTGTATTCTTCACCGGCACCTGCAGACAGGGAGATCTGGCTGCTCGGGATGGCGATGAAACCCTTGGTGGCTTTATAGCGTTCACCATAGCCGCCGTTGAACTTGGACGCGTTGTTGGTGCCTTCGACACCGAGGTGCCAGACCTTGACGCCTTCCTGCTTGTTCAGGGCACTGATGGCATAATCCTCGCCATAACGGCGCATGTCTTCGAAGCGCACGCCCTCGAAATTGAGCTCCCAGCGGCGTTCGTTGCGGATGTTCTCGTCGGTGAGCGGGCGGCTCGGCAGGCCGGCACGGGCGCGGACCTTGTCAAAGGAACCCTGGTTGCCGTTGATCTCGGCATCCATCAGCAGCACTTCGGCGAAGCGGATGAGGATCATGTCGTTGACGCTGTTGAGCTGATAGTTGTCCTCGTTGCCGGACGACCAGGTCAGGCCCGGGAACATCACGTTGGTAAAGGTCATCATGTATTTGCCCTTTTCATCGCTCCAAGCCATGACCGGCATGTTCTTGGTGTGGTAGTAGCCGGTCTCCTGGATGAAGGAGTCGCCGCCGTACACGTACGGGCCTGCGAACTTGGAAACTTCGAGGATGGAAGCGTCACGGCGCGGGTCGTCCGGCTCGATGGCCTTCCAGTCGTCTACGAAGGACGGGTTGACCGGGCACATGCCCCAGCCCTGGCCGAACGGCATCATGCCGCCTTCGGAGAAGCTCTGCTCACGGACACCCATGAACAGGGCGGTCTGGTTGCAGTAACCGATGGTGGTGCTCCAGGACGGCTGGGTGTTGAATTTGATGACGAACATGGCTTCCGGGTTGCGGGCGCCGTCGTCCTCGACCCATTTGTAACCCTTGCCATACCAGGGGTTCTTCGGATCGCTGATGGAGCAGCGGTTCGTGTAGGCCCACAGGTTGTGGTAGTCGTCCACGAGGGTGTAACCGGAGTTGTTCACGCAGTCGGTGATGTAAGCGCCGACGTCGGCTTTGGTCAGCTTGGCACCTACACCGATGCTTACGCCGATGGCCTCGTTCTCGTAGGCCGGAAGGGCGATCTCGCTCAGGCCATAGAAACCGGAAGCAAACAGCCAGCAGCGGCCCAGGAGGGCTTCAGCAGCATATTTATCCACGTGACCGTCGCCAGCAGACTGACGTGCGGGCATAATGTCGGCTGCGATCTTGCAGTCCTCGAGAATCTGGCCCCAGAGATCTGCACCGCTGATCTGCGGCTGCGTAGGGTCGGCCTGGGAGGTCACCGGGCAAGGAATGTTGCCGAACATCGTGGCGAGTTCGTAGTAGTACCAGGCGCGGAGGAAGAAAGCCTCGCCCATGTACTGGGGCAGGTCTGCCACACCGCAGTTGGGCAGGGCCTCGATGGCTGCATTGGCGCGGGCGATACCTTTATAACGAGTTACGTAGAAACCGTCATACATATCGGCACCTACGTTCATAATAAGGTCTTCGGCCTGGAACTGAGGGTCGTTCTGTCCGCCACCGCCCAGGGCGTCGTCGGAAGAGGCGATGGACCAGAGGAAGTGGTCGTGGCCCACGTTGCCGCCGTCGTTGGCGCCGATGGCCGAGCTCAGGTTGTTATAGATACCGGCCAGCATCTGCTCGGCGTCCGTAGCGTTCACCGGGAAGTTGCTGCTGTCTTTCGACCAGTAGTTGGTGGTGTCGAGGAATGACTCGCAGGAGGCAAACGAAAAAGCGAGAGCGGCAATGACCGCAAAGGATAATATCTTTTTCATATCAGTCATCCAAATTAAAATTTAAGATTGAGGCCGATCAGGAAGGTCTTGGCCTGCGGGTAGTAACCCAGGTCAATGCCCTTGGCCCAGCTGCTGAAACCGGAGGAGGTACCGACCTCAGGGTCGAGGCCGCGGTACTTGGTGAAGCAGAACGGGTTCTGTGCCTGAATGTAGAGGTGGCAAGCGCCGAACGGAGCGTTCTTCCAGAGACGCTTGAAGTCGTAACCGAACGAAATGTTCTGGATACGGAAGAAATCAGCGTTCTCGATGAAGATATCGGAGTTGTTCACGTAGTTGTAGTTCGTACCGGCGACCAGGCGCGGGTAGTGGTTCGAAGTGCCTTCACCGTGCCAGTAGCTGTACACGTCCGTCGTGTAGTTGTTCCACTGGCTGTCGGTGTAGCGGCGGTATGCACGGAACACCTGCTGGCCGAACATGCCGTAACCGGTGACGGCGAAATCGAAGCCCTTGAAGTAGATGGAGAAGTTCGCACCTACGTTCCAGTCGGGGTTCGGGTCGCCGGTCATGGTCTTGTCGTCGTCGTTGATCACGCCGTCGTGGTTGAGGTCGACGAATTTCAGGTCGCCCGGGACCACGTTGTCCACGATGGTGCCGTTGCCGGCTGCCTTCCAGGCGTCGATTTCGGCCTGGTTCTGGAAGACACCGTCGGACTTGTAGGTCCAGAAGTAACCGATCGGGTAGCCGACCTGGGCACGGTACATTTCCGCGATGCCCTGGACCACGTTGGTGCTGCCGTGGATGATACCCTCATCGTTGGCGATACGGGTGACGCGGTTCTTGTTATAGGCGGCGTTCACGCCGATGCTGTAGCTGAAGTCCTGACTGCGGACGTCGTTCCAGTTGAGCGCGAGCTCAACACCGGAGTTGCGCACGTCACCACCGTTCACATACGGGGCGTTGGCGCCGAAGTGGCCCATGATCGGAGCGTTGACCAGCCAGTTCTTCGTGTCTTTCTGATACCAGTCGAAGGCGATGCCCAGGCGGCTGTTGAACAGGCGGGCGTCAAAACCGAGGTCGAGCTGCTGCGAGGTCTCCCAGGTGATGTCCGGGTTCGCGAGCTTGTCGGCGTAGGCGCCGGTACCGGAGTTCGTGGAGGTCGGACCGGTGTAGAAGGAATAACCACCGTCGGCTGCACCCACGGAAATCGTGGCCAAGTACTGGAAGTTGTCGATGTTGCAGTTACCGTTCTGGCCCCAGCTGCCGCGCAGTTTCAGGAAGTTGATCACGCGGGGATTCCACCAGGACTCGTTCGAGATCACCCAACCGGCGGAGACGGAGGGGAAGGTGCCCCAGCGGCGACCGCGCATGAAGTTGGACGAACCGTCGTGACGGAGGATCAGGGAGACCATGTAACGCTCGTCGAAGTTGTAGTTGACACGGCCGAAGAAGGAAACCAGGCCGCTGTCGCCCCAGGTAGAACCGGAGATGTCGGAAAGCGAAGGATCGCCGGAGGTGTTGCTCACATAGGCGTATTCCCAGCTGTTGGGCCAGAGGGAGGTGTTGTTGCCGGCCCCGACGCTCTCGCCGAATCCGCTGTGCTGCAGGGTGTTACCGATGAGTGCGTCGAAGTGGTGCTTGCCGGCCACGTCGAACACGTAGTTGACGGTGTTTTCCCAGGACCAGTCCCAACCGGCGTAGGCGCTCTGGTTGACGACATCCGTGTCGCTGAACGACTGGTCGGTCATCCGGTAGATCATGCTGTACTGGCGGTAGGTACCGGAGCTCAGGCCGTAGTTGAACTGGCTCTTCCAGGTCAGGCCCTTGATGGGCTGGACGCGGAGGTTGGCCGACATTCTCAGGCTGTAGTCGTTGCTCTGGTTGTTACCGCGCGAGGAGTAGGTCATCTCGGCGATCGGGTTGCTGATGGTGGACACCAGGTTCCAAAGGCCGCTCTCCTTGAGCCAGTCGTACTCGGTGTACGAGCCGTCGGCCTGATAGATGGGCACGAGCGGGTTGGCGCAGAGCATGTTGAAGATATCGTTCCAGTAGTGGTTGCCCGTACCGATGCCGCTGTTGCGCGACTGGGTGAAGGTCAGGTTCTCACCGACGGAAATGATGTCAAGGTCACCTTTCTTCCAGAGCACGTGGTCGGAATTCAGGCGGACGGTCAGACGTTTGTAGTTGGAAGCGACCGGCTTGCCGAAGATACCTTCCTGGTGGGCGTAGCTGACACCCATAGAGAATTTCGACATTTCGGTACCGCCGACGATGTTCACGGCGTGGTTCTGGTTCGGCGCGTTGACGTTGCGGATGGCGTCGAGCCAGTTCGTGCCGGTGAAGGCGCCGCTCTTGATGCTGTTGTAGAGCGAGGGATTGAGGATGCCCTGCCAGTCGATCACGGGTTTGCCCATGTTGTAGTTCACCTGGTCCTGGATGTCCATGTACTGCTGTGCGTTCAGGAACTCAGGCATCTTCTGGACATTCTGGACGCCGTAAAAGCCGTCGTAGGTCACGGTGAACTTGCCGGACTTGCCCTGCTTGGTGGTGACCAGGATCACACCGTTGGCACCACGCGCACCGTAGATGGCGCAGGAGGCGGCGTCCTTCAGGACGTCGATGCTCTCGATATCCGAGGCGTTGAGGGCGTTGATGTTGCCGCCGGCCACACCGTCGATCACATACAGCGGCTGGTAGGAACCGATGGTACCCATACCGCGGATGTTCACGTTGTAGCCGGAACCCGGCTGGCCGGAGGAGGCCATGATGCTCACACCGGGAGCGGATGCCTGCATGGCGCCCAGCGCGTTGGTGGAGTTGAGTTTGGCCAGTTCATCACCCTTGACCTGCACGGTGGAACCGGTCACGAGTTTCTTTTTCTGGACACCGTAACCGACAACCACCGTTTCCTCAAGGAACTCGGCGTCTTCCTCCAGGAACACGTTGAAGACGGTCTTGTCTCCAATCGCGATCACCTGGGTCTTGTAACCGATGGACGAAATCTCGATGCTGGCGCCCGGTTTGACGTTCAGCGCGAAATTACCATCCACGTCCGTAGAGACACCATTCGAGGTGCCGCTTTCAATGACGCTCGCTCCGATGACGGGGCCGTAGTTGTCGGTGACGGTACCGGTGACCCGGACTGTCTGCGACCATGCGGTCGTGCTCATCAGGAGCAGGAACATCAAGGAAGCAAAAAATTTGCTTTTCATGTTGTGGAATAGTTAGTGATAAATTAAGTTATAGTTGTTTAAAATAGTTGTTTCAAAGGGCGCACGCGTGGTTTACGCACAATTTAAAGCATAAAGATAATAATATTTTATTTAAAAAAAGGTGCTGCGAACAAGATAATGTTGAAAAAGTATCAAAAATTGGAGAAATTGTACATATTTTTTATCTTTGTATCGTCATGGCAAAAGTACTTCGGGAAATCACGTCCATCACGGACAACGACTGCTTTTACATCGTGGAGCGGCACAAGAGCGAATTCACCTGGCCCATCCATTCCCATACGGAATACGAACTCAATTTCATCGAGAACGGCAGGGGCGTCCGCCGGGTGGTGGGCGACAGCATCGAGGAGATCGGAGACTACGAGCTGACCCTGATTACAGGCGACGGCCTGGAGCACGCCTGGGAACAGGGCAACTGCCACCAGGCGGACATTCGCGAGATCACCATCCAGTTCTCGCCCAGGCTGCTCGGGACGGACCTGCTGGCCCGCAACCAGTTCGCTTCGGTGCGGAAGATGTTCGAGCGGGCCCGGATGGGGCTGACTTTCTCCATGCCGGCCATCATGCGGGTTTATGCGATCCTGGACACGCTGGCCTCCAAGCAGGAGCGCATGGACCAGTTCCTGGACATGCTGAAGCTTCTGTACGAACTCTCGCAGGATACGGGTGCGCGCACGCTGGCGTCCCATTCCTTTGCCCAGAGCCACACTGACCGGGAGAGTCGTCGCGTAAACAAGGTGAAGGAATACATCGCCCACCACTACATGGAAGAGATCAAGCTCGAGGACCTGGCCGCGCAGGTGGCGATGGCCCCTTCCGCCTTCAGCCGTTTCTTCAAGCAGCACACGGGGCGCGGGCCGGTGGATTACATCATTGATGTCCGGCTGGGCGTGGCGGCCCGCATGCTGGTGGACACCACCACTTCTGTGAGCGAGATCTGCTATGCCTGCGGCTTCAACAACCTGTCCAACTTCAACCGGACCTTCAAGGCGCGCCGCGGCTACACGCCCCGCGACTTCCGGTCCCTGTTTACGAAGAACCGGATTTTCGTCTAAGTGGAGGGCTGTTAAAATAGTATCAGTTTTTGATAATTTTATATCTATTCGACCGGCGCAAAAAAGTTAAATTTGCATACTGATTCTGAATGAATCATTTATAACCGGTCAACACCATGAAATCCTTCCGAAAAGCCCTTCTATGGGGCGTCCTGTCGCTGGCCGCGGCGGGGTGCGCTCCCAGTTCCCCCTTTGTCACCGTCAAGGACGGCCATTTTGTCCGTAACGGCAAACCCTACACCTTCATCGGCACCAACTTCTGGTACGGTCCCATCCTGGCCTCGGAGGGCCGGGGCGGGGACATCGAACGCCTCCGGCACGAACTCGACGCCCTGAAGGGACTGGGCATCGACAACCTGCGCGTCCTGGTGGGTGGCGACGGGGCCGACGGCGTGTATTCGCGCGTGGAGCCTACGCTCCAGACGGCGCCCGGCGTGTACAATGACACGCTGCTGGTGGGCCTGGACCGCTTCCTCGTGGAACTGGGCGAGCGCGACATGCAGGCCGTGCTGTACGTGAACAATTCGTGGGAATGGAGCGGGGGATACGGGCAGTATCTCGAATGGGCCACGGGCGAGAAGACCCTCATCCCGCTGGTCGACGGCTACTGGCCCTTCATGCAGCAGATGCGCAAGTTCCAGACTTCGAAAGAGGCGCAGCAGCTGTATTTCAAGCATTTGACAAACATTGTCTCCCGTGTGAACTCACTCACCGGGAAGCCCTATAAGGACGATCCCGCCATCTTCGCATGGCAGCTGGGCAACGAGCCGCGCTGCTTCTCCGACGACCCGGACATCCGCGCCGGTTTCATCGGCTGGATGACCGAGGCTGCCCGTATCGTCAAGGACCTCGACCCGAACCACCTGGTATCCACCGGCAACGAAGGCCTGATGGGCTGTGAGGAGGACCTGGCGTTGGTCCGCGCCGTGAACGAGATTCCCGGCGTCGACTACATGACCATCCACATCTGGCCCTACAACTGGAGTTGGGTGCGACCCGACCACCTGCAGGAGGATGTGGGCGTGGCCATCGACCGGACGCGTACCTACCTGGATCAGCACAAAGTGCTGGCTGACTCGCTGGGCCTGCCGGTGGTGTGCGAGGAATTCGGTTTTCCGCGCGACGGCTTCCAGGCTTCCATGGCGGCGACGACCCAGGCTCGTGACCAGTACTACGCGTATGTATTCTCGCAGGTGGGTGACCGCCTCGACGGGGCCAACTTCTGGGCCTGGAGTGGTTTTGCCGTGCCTCCGCACGAGCAATGGGAACGTGGTGACCCGTACACCGGCGACCCGTCGCAGGAGGCCCAGGGCCTGAACGGCGTGTACTGCTCCGACAGCACGGTCGATGTAATCGCCGCGGCGACGGAGCGTCTCAACCAGGGCGTGGAGCCGAATAAGGCCATCCTCTACGGCCACCAGGACGACCTGGTCTACGGCCATGCCTGGGTGGTGACCGACGTGGAAGGCGACCCGCTGGAACGCTCGGACGTGAAGGACGTGGCCGGAGCGTATCCGGCCGTCGTGGGCTTCGACCTGGGCGGCATAGAACTGGGTAACGACCGCAACCTCGATGGCGTGCCTTTCGATCTGATGCGGCGCGCAGCCCTCAAGCACGTCGAACGCGGCGGCATCGTGACCTTCTCCTGGCATCCGCGCAACCCGCTGACGGGCGGTGATGCGTGGGATATCTCGTCCGACCAGGTGGTGCACGCCATCCTGCCGGGTGGGGCGAAGGAGACTGAATTCGCCTTGTGGCTGCAGCGCCTGGGCGATTTCATGGCCAGCCTGGACGGCGCCCCGGTGATCCTGCGGCCCTGGCACGAAAACCTTGGCAGCTGGTTCTGGTGGGGCTGCAAACTCTGCACTCCGGAAGATTACAAGGACCTGTTCCGGCTGACGCACGATTACCTGGCTGAACGCGGCATCCGGAACGTTCTGTGGTGCTATTCGCCCAACGGCCCCATCAGTGCCGGGGACTACTTGTCGCGTTATCCCGGCGACGAATACGTGGACATCCTGGGCACGGACATCTATGAATACGTAGGCCCGGACGGGCTGGCGGCCGCCGGCCGTCGCTATCGCTCGCAGGTGCGCGGGATGCTCGCCACGCTCCAGGCGATGGCCGCAGAGCACGACAAGCTGTATTGCCTCTCCGAAACCGGTCTCGAAGGGCTGCGCGACCCGCACTGGTGGACGGAACAACTGTATCCGGCCATCGAAGGGACCGGCATCCTGTATGTGCTGACCTGGCGCAACGCACACGACCAGCCAGGCCATTTCTACGCGCCCTGGAAGGGTTTCGAGCATGCGGATGATTTCAAACAATTTGCTGATAAAGAAGATATTATACTGCTATGACCTACGAAGAGAGACTTGCCTGGCTGCGCGTGACGCACCGCAAACTGATCGAACGGCCGAACGTCCCGCTGGAGGGCAACGGCGTCTATGAACGTTATCTGCATCCCGTGCTGACGGGGGACCATGCCCCGCTGGAGTGGCGCTACGACCTGCACGAAGACACGAATCCGTACCTGATGGAGCGCTTCGGCATCCACGCCGCATTCAACGCCGGCGCCATCAAGTGGCAGGGGAAATATGTGGTGGTGGCCCGCGTGGAAGGTGCCGACCGCAAATCGTTCTTCGCGGTGGCCGAGAGCCCGAACGGCGTGGACCACTTCAAGTTCTGGCCGCGTCCCGTCACGATGCCCGAATACGGGGAACCCGCCACCAACATCTATGACATGCGCCTGACCGCGCACGAGGACGGCTGGATCTACGGCGTCTTCTGCGTGGAGCGCAAGGACCACGATGCGGAGGGCGACCTGTCCGCTGCCACAGCGGCTGCCGGCATTGCGCGTACCAAGGACATGGTGAACTGGGAGCGCCTGCCCGACCTCGTGTCGAAGAGCCAGCAGCGCAACGTGGTGCTGCACCCCGAATTCGTGGACGGCAAGTACGCACTCTACACGCGCCCGCAGGACGGCTTCATCGACACGGGCAGCGGCGGCGGCATCGGCTGGGCCCTGGTGGACAGCCTGGAGCACGCCGAGGTAAAGGCCGAGAAGATCATCAACCTGCGCCACTACCACACCATCAAGGAAGTGAAGAACGGGGAGGGGCCGCACCCCATCAAAACCCCGCAGGGCTGGCTGCACCTGGCCCACGGCGTGCGCGGCTGTGCCAGCGGCCTGCGCTACGTGCTGTACATGTACATGACCGCGCTGGACGACCCCACGCGCGTGATCGCCGAACCCGCCGGTTTCTTCATGGCCCCGGAAGGCCCCGAATTCGTGGGCGACGTGATGAACGTGCTCTTCTCCAACGGCTGGATCTGCGACCCCGACGGGAAGGTGTTCATCTATTACGCCTCCAGCGACACGCGCCTGCACGTGGCCACCTCGACGGTCGACCGGCTGGTGGATTACTGCCTGCATACGGCGCCGGACGGCCTGCGGACCGGCCTTTCTGTGGAAACCCTGAACCGACTCATCGACAAGAACCAGAAATAATATGAAGAAGTTGACCCTTATCGGGCTGTTGCTCTGCATCTCGGCGCTTGTGCCGGCGCAGACGTTGAAGCTCGCTCATCTGTTTTCCGACCATGCCGTGCTGCAGCAGCAGACATCGGCACCGGTCTGGGGCTGGGGTGAACCCGGCAAGACTGTGACCGTGGAAGGCTCCTGGGGTGCCACCGCCCGCACGAAGGTGGGGGCCGACGGGGCCTGGAAAGTGGCAATTCCCACTGCCGCGGCGGGGGAGGGCTATATCCTCACCGTTCGCTCCGGCAAGGAGCAGATCGTGGTCTCGGACGTCGCTCTGGGCGAAGTCTGGGTGTGCAGCGGCCAGTCGAACATGGAGATGCCGATGCGCGGCTTCGGCTTCCAGCAGATCGACGGATTTCGCGACAACCTGCTCGAAGCGCCCGAGTATGCCGGCCGTATCCGTGTGCTGAACGTCAAGTCCGACACGACGCACGTGGTGCAGCAAGACATAGATTTTACCTGGCAGCTGTCCGATCCGGCCGTATGCGCTGAGACCTCGGCTGTGGCCTATATGTTCGCCAAGCGCCTGACCCGCAATCTCGGGGTGCCCGTGGGCATCATTGTGAACGCCTGGGGCGGCAGCCGCATCGAGCCGTGGATGACCATGGAGAGCATAGAGAATGCCGGCATCCCTGCTGACGAGCTGGAGCGGATCAAGGAGCTGCACGAGACGGCGGGCCTGTGGCCCAACGGCGTGGCGACGTGCTGGAACGGCCGTGTCGCACCGATCGCCGGCTATGCGGCCAAGGGCTTCCTCTGGTACCAGGGATGCTCCAACATCACCCAGGACTGTTACGACAAGCTGCAGACCGCCATGGTCAAACTTTGGCGTGAAGCCTGGGGCCAGGGCGACCTGCCCTTCATCTATGCACTGCTGGCGCCCTACGACCACAGCCAGGCCGACGGCCGCTGGCGTCCCAAGTTCGTGGAGACACAGCTGCGGGCGCTCAAGACCACGCCCAATTCCTACGCCGTATCCCTTGAGACGCTGGGCGACGAGGTGACCATCCATCCTTCCCGCAAACAGGAAGTGGCCGACATGATGGCGCTCCGGGCGCTGGCATCGGCCTACGGCCTGCAGGTCGGCATGCCGATCGACCTGCCGGAACCCCAGTCCGTCGAGTACCTCGAGGACGGGCGCGTGAAGATCCTGTTGACGAATGTATGGTCGAACCTGCAATGCATCTCCGCCCGCCAGATCACGGGTTTTGAGCTCGCCGGCGAGGACCGCGAATTCCACCTGGCCGACGCCGAGGTGGACTGGGACGGGCAGACCATCTACGTGAAGTGCGACGCCGTGCCGCATCCCGTGTCGGTGCGCTACAGCTTCCGCAACTGGATGGGCGCGAACCTGCAGACTTCCTACGGCATCCCCGTGCCGCCATTCCGCACTGATGACTGGCCGCTATAAACGATTGAAAAACTTCTGATTATGAGAAAGATACTATTCCTTTTGCTGCTGCCGGCGCTGCTCTTGCCGGCTTCCTGCGAGAAAGCTTACAAAGTCAAGGGCGACCAGGTCCTGATTTCCTGCGGGGAGGGGGCCATCCGGCTGGAGGTCGTTGCACCCGAGATCGTCCGGGTATCGGCCGTCCCGCAGGGCGATTTTGCCGACCGGCAGAGCCTGGCGGTCGTGCCGCAGGCCGGCTGCCGCGATTTCGAAGTGACGGAGGCGGGCGGCAAGGTGCGTCTGGCCACCGACAGCCTCGTGGTGGAGGTCTACAAGACGCCCGGCACGATCAATTTCTTCAAGGGCGACGGTACGCCGCTGCTGCAGGAGGGCCACTTTGTCTTTACGCCCATCGAGGTGGAGGGCAAGCAGGCCTGGTCGGTGCAGACGGCCTTCGACGCGCCGGACGAGGATTCCTTCTACGGCCTCGGCCAGCACCAGGCCGGTGAATTCGACCACCGCGGCCGCAGCGAGGAACTCTACCAGTACAACACCAAGGTGAGCGTCCCGTTCGTCGTGTCGACGGGCGGCTACGGCCTGCTGTTCGACGCCTATTCCTGGAGCCGCTGGGGCAATCCCTCCCCTTACAAACAGCTGGGCGAAATGCTCAAGCTCTATGACAAGCAGGGCGTGGAAGGCGCGCTGACCGGCACCTATCTTCCCGCCAAAGGGCAGAGATTCGTGCAGCGGGAAGACAGCCTCTACTACGAGAACGAGTTTGCCGTGAAGAACCTGCCGGACATCGACCTCAATGGCGCGAAAGTGGTCTATGAGGGCTTCCTGGAGGCTCCCGAGACGGCAGACTACCATTTCATCCAATATTATGCGGGCTTCCAGCGGACGGTTGTGGGCACGGAGGAAGTCATGTCGCGCCGCTGGCGGCCGGCCTGGAACCCGAACAGCTACAAGTTCACCGTGCACCTGGAGCAGGGTGTGAAGACCCCGGTCCGCATCGAGTGGGAGCCGGACGGCGGCGTGTCGTACATCGGCTTGCGCGTGGCCCCGCTGCAGGATCCCGACGAGGAAGCGGGCATCAGCTTCTGGAGTGAATTCGAGCCGCAGGCGGACTTCTATTTTATCACGGGCGCCCGTTACGACGACGTGATCCATGGATACCGCACGCTGACCGGCCAGGCGCCCGTCATGCCGAAGTGGGTGCTGGGCTTCTGGCAGAGCCGCGAACGCTACAGTACGCAGCAGGAGCTGGTGGAGACGCTCGCCGAGCTGCGCCGCCGCCACATCCCCGTGGACAACATCGTGCAGGACTGGCAGTACTGGCTGGACGACCAGTGGGGGAGCCACGAATTCGATGCGGCGCGCTACCCCGACCCGGAAAAGATGCTGGACGACGTGCACGCGATGCACGGCCGCTTCATGATCAGCGTCTGGCCTAAATTCTACACCAATACCGACCACTACAAGGAACTGAAAGGGGCTGGCTACGCCTATACGCACGCCGAGGAGACGGGCCTGGAGGACTGGCTCGGCCACAAGCAGAGCTTCTATGACGCCTACGCCGAAGGCGGTCGCAAGATGTTCTGGCGGCAGATCGACGAGACGCTCTATTCGAAGTTCAACCACAAGATCGACGCATGGTGGATGGACGCCAGCGAGCCGAACCTGCGCGACTGCCTGCCGTGGGACTATTTCAAGTGGCTTGTCACGCCGACGGCACTGGGCCCCTCGACCGAATACCTGAACGCCTATTCCATCGTCAACGCGGACGCCATCTACAAGGGCCAGCGGAGCGTGGAGCCCGACAAGCGGGTGTTCCTGCTCACGCGCAGCGGCTTCCTGGGCGAGCAGCGCTACAGTACGGCTACCTGGAGCGGCGACATCGGCACCTCGTGGACCGACATGCGGATGCAGATGGCCGCGGGCCTGAACTTCTCGATGAGCGGCATCCCGTTCTGGGGCATGGACATCGGCGGCTTCTCGGTGATGAGCAAGTTCCACGATCCGAAGAACGCGGCCGAATGGCAGGAGCTCCAGACGCGCTGGCACCAGTTCGGCACATTCGTGCCGCTGTTCCGCACGCATGGCCAGTGGCCGCGCCGCGAACTCTGGAACATCGCTCCGGAAGGCTCCGAGGCATACGAGAGCATCCTGTGGTACATGCGCCTGCGCTACCGGCTGATGCCGTACCTGTATTCACTCACGGGGGCTGTCACGTTCGACGACTATACGCTGATGCGCGGCCTGCCGATGGACTGGCCCGACGACCCGCAGGTGCGCGACCTGTCCGACCAGTGGATGTTCGGCACTGCGCTGATGCCGTGCCCAGTGTACTATTACCGCGCCCGCAGCCGTGCGGTCTATTTCCCTGCCGGCGGCTGGTATGATTTCTATACAGGTGCCTTCATCGAGGGCGGCCGTGCCCGCGAAGTGCAGGCGCCGTATTCGCGCATGCCGCTTTATGTCCGTGCCGGCTCCATCATCCCGTTCGGCCCGGCCATGGAATGGTCCGACGAGAAACCGGCCGACGCCATCCGGCTCTACGTCTACGCGGGTGCGGATGCGGATTTCAAGTTGTATGAGGACGACGGCCTGACCTACGCATACGAGAAAGGCGCATGCAGTACGATTCCGATGCACTGGGACGATGCTTCCCGGACGCTGACCATCGGCGACCGCGCCGGTTCCTTCCCGGGCATGCTAGAGCAGCGAGCCTTCCATGTCATCGTCATCGATCCAGCTCATCCGCACGCCTACGATCCCGATGCCGAAGGCACCGTTTGCGAATATGCCGGAAATTCCGTATCTTTAAAACTTTAAACATTTCGCCGTGAAAAGAATCCTCCTGACATTCTTCATCCTTTCTTGGATCATTCTGCCCGCCCGGGGTCAGGAGGTTCTTTTCGACGACGGCTGGAAGTTCGCGTTCGGCAACGCATCGTCACCGGCCAAAGATTTCGGACGCGGCACGGAATACTTTAATTATTTCACCAAGGCCGCTTCCATCCATAATGAGGGACCGTACGCCCCGAAGTTCGACGACAGCGCCTGGAAGCCGGTGCAGCTGCCGCACGACTGGGTGGTGGACTTGCCTTTCTCGCCGGAGGCTTCCCACAGCCACGGCTACAAGACCGTGGGCTGGAAGTGGCCCGAGACCAGCGTGGGCTGGTACCGCAAGCATTTTACCGTGCCGGCGGAAGCGCTCGGACAGCCTGTTTCGCTGCGTTTCGACGGCATCTTCCGCGACTCCGACATCTGGGTCAACGGCTTCTGGCTGGGCGGCGAGCTAAGCGGCTATACGACAGCGACGTATAATATTGCTGAATACCTGAACTACGGCGGTGACAACGTGGTTGCCGTGCGCGCTGACGCCACCTTCGAGGAAGGCTGGTTCTATGAAGGCGCCGGCATCTACCGCCATGTGTGGCTGACCATCGGGCCGGAGCCCGCGAAGCCGCAGCGCCGACTCCCCGTCGTCACTACCGACCCGGACCGCGGCATCCTTGTGGACGGCGAGCCCATCCGCATCCACGGGGCGAATGTCCATCAGGACAACGCCGGCGTGGGTGCTGCCATCCCCGACGCGCTGTACGTGTGGCGCATCAAGCAACTCAAGAAGTTCGGTTTCAATGCCATCCGCACCTCGCACAACCCCGCATCGCCTGCGCTGCTCGACATCTGCGACAGCCTGGGCATGTACGTACTCGAAGAGACGCGCCTGATGGGCACCAACGAGGCCCAGCTCGAACCCCTGCGGAAGATGATCGAGCGCGACAGGCACCATCCCTGCATCATCCTGTGGGGCGTGGGCAACGAAGAGTGGGGGATCGAGTGGAACGAGAAGGGCGAGCGCATCGCCCGCACCATGACGGAATTCTGCCACCGCATCGATCCCACGCGCCCCGTGGTCGTTGCCACCAGCAGCGGCCCCGAGGTCATCAAGGGCACGGACGTGGCAGGCTACAACTATATCCTTCAGAACCCCGTGGACAAGCATCGGGCGGACTATCCGGCCCGCGTGGCCGTCGGCACCGAGGAAACCTCGGGTTGCGGCACGCGCGGCGTGTACTTCGACGACCGCGCGAATGGCCGCATGGCCGCCATCAACCGCTCGCCGCAGGGCCCCGACAGCCTGCTCAACTGCATCGAGCGCGGCTGGCAGTTCTACGACGCGCGCCCCTGGCTCGCCGGCCTGTTCTACTGGACGGGGTTCGACTATCGCGGCGAGTCCAATCCGCTGGTATATCCCGCCACGGGCTCTGAATTCGGCATCCTGGACTACTGCGGTTTCCCCAAGGACGAGGCCTATTACCTGAAGGCGTGGTGGACCGACGAACCCGTGCTGCACATCCTGCCGCACTGGAACCTGGAAGGCCATGAAGGGGAGAAGATACCGGTCTGGGTGTATAGCAATTGCGACGAGGTGGCACTCTGGGTCAATGGCCGCAGCCTTGGCCGGAAGAGAATGCCCCGGAACGGGCACCTGGAGTGGACGGCCGTCTACCGGCCGGGCCAGGTCCGTGCCGTAGGTTACAAGGGTGGCCGCAAGGTGATGGAAGAGACGGTATGGACGGCCGGCGCGCCTGCGGCCTTGCAGGCGGATGTCGACCGGCCGGTCATTGTGGCGGACGGCCAGGACCTGGCGGTCGTCAACGTTTCCGTGCTGGATGCCAAGGGCCATTTTGCGCCTACGGCCTGTATTCCCGTGACAGTGGCCGTCGCGGGCCCGGCCCGCATCCTGGGCTGTGGCAACGGTGACCCGGCCTTCCGGGGACGCGAGCGGCCTGAAGACCCGGCGGCCCGCTCCTTTACCATCGACACGTTCAACGGTCTTGCCCAAGTGCTCATACAGGGTACGGGCGAGCCCGGCGACATACAACTAACGCTAAGATCTGAACCATGTACTTGCTCGGTTACGATATCGGCAGTTCGTCCGTAAAGGCCTCGCTTGTCGAGGCGGCGACGGGACGCTGCGTCGCTTCCGCTTTCTTCCCCGAGAAGGAGGCGCCCATCCAGGCCCCGCAACCCGGCTGGGCTGAACAGGACCCCGATTCCTGGTGGACCTACCTCAAGCAGGCCACGGCCGCCGTGCTGGCGGCCTCGCGCTGCGCCCCGGCCGACATCAAGGCCATCGGCATCTCCTACCAGATGCACGGTCTGGTGTGCATCGACAAGGAAGGGAACCCGCTGAGACCCGCCATCATCTGGTGCGATTCCCGCGCCGTGCCCTACGGTCAGCGGGCCTTCGAGGCGCTGGGCCGTGACTGGTGCCTGCAGCACCTGCTCAATTCGCCGGGCAACTTCACGGCGGCCAAGCTGGCCTGGGTCAAGGAGAATGAACCGGCTGTCTATGAAGACATCTGGAAGATCCTGCTGCCGGGCGACTATGTGGCCCTTCGCCTGACCGGCGAGGCGGCCACCACGGTCAGCGGCTTGTCGGAAGGCATTTTATGGAATTTCCAGAAGAATGCCCCGTCGCAGCGCCTGCTGGGGGCCCTGGGTATTGACGAATCCTTGCTGGCCAACATCGTTCCTACCTTTGGTGAGCAGGGCAGTCTGACGCGTGCGGCGGCCCGGGAGCTTGGCCTGGAGCCCGGCACGCCGGTGACCTACCGGGCGGGTGACCAGCCCAACAACGCACTGAGCCTGAATGTCCTGAATCCGGGCGAGATTGCCTCCACGGCCGGCACGTCGGGCGTGGTATACGGCGTCATCGGACAAGTGGCTTACGATCCGCTTTCGCGCGTGAATCCTTTCGCCCACGTCAACCATACGGCCGAGAATCCGCGTCTGGGCGTGCTGCTGTGCATCAATGGCACGGGCATCCTGAACGCCTGGATGCACCGCAACGTGGCTCCTGACCTTTCTTACGACCAGATGAACGCGCTAGCCGCTACCGTTCCGATCGGCAGCGAGGGTGTCTCGATCCTCCCGTTCGGCAACGGCGCCGAGCGGATGCTGGAGAACCGCGACACCGGTTGCAGCATCTACGGCGTGAACTTCAACCGTCACACGCGGGCACATCTGCTGCGTGCGGCGCAGGAGGGCATCGTGTTCTCGTTCTGCTACGGCATCGAGATCATGGAACAGATGGGCATGAAAGTCGACCGCATCCATGCCGGCCGGGCCAACATGTTCCTGTCGCCGCTCTTCCGCGAGGCGCTCGCCGGCACCTCCGGCGCCACCATCGAACTCTACGACACCGACGGCTCTGTCGGCGCCGCCCGCGGTGCGGGCATCGGCGCCGGCATCTACCGCGACGCGGCCGAGGCTTTCGCTACGCTGGAGCGCCTGGATGTCATCGAACCCGTGCGGCAAGAGCAGTATCATGCCGCCTATCAACGTTGGAAATCAAATATTTAAACATAAATATCATGACAAAAGAGTATTTCCCTTCCATCGGCAAGATCCCCTTCGAGGGCCCCGAGAGCAAGAATCCCCTGGCATTCCATTATTATGAGCCTGACCGCCTGGTCTTGGGCAAGAAGATGAAAGACTGGCTGCGCTTCGCGATGTGCTGGTGGCACACGCTGGGCCAGGCTTCCGGAGACCAGTTCGGCGGACAGACCCGTTCCTACGAATGGGACAAGGGCGAGTGCCCGTACGAGCGCGCCCGCGCCAAAGCCGACGCCGGCTTTGAAATCATGCAGAAACTCGGCATTGAGTTCTTCTGCTTCCACGACATTGACCTGGTTGAGGATACCGACGACATCGCCGAGTATGAAGCCCGTCTGAAGGACATCACGGACTACCTGCTCGAGAAGATGAAGGCCACCGGCATCAAGAACCTCTGGGGCACCGCCAACGTGTTCGGCCACAAGCGCTACATGAATGGCGCCGCCACAAACCCCGACTTCAATGTGTTGGCCCGCGCTGCCGTCCAGATCAAGAACGCCATCGACGCTACCATCAAGCTGGGCGGTGAGAACTATGTGTTCTGGGGTGGCCGCGAAGGCTACCAGAGCCTGCTCAATACCGAGATGCAGCGCGAGAAGGAGCACCTGGGCCGGATGCTGTTCCTGGCTCGTGACTATGGCCGCGCCCACGGCTTCAAAGGCACGTTCCTCATCGAGCCCAAGCCCATGGAACCTACCAAGCACCAGTATGACCAGGATACGGAGACCGTGATCGGCTTCCTGCGCCGCCACAAGCTCGACAAGGACTTCAAGGTGAACATCGAAGTGAACCACGCTACGCTGGCGGGCCATACCTTCGAGCACGAGCTGGCCTGCGCCGTGGACCACGGCATGCTGGGCAGTATCGACGCCAACCGCGGCGACGCGCAGAATGGCTGGGACACCGACCAGTTCCCGATCGACAACTACGAGCTCACGCTGGCCATGCTGCAGATTATCCGCAACGGCGGCCTGGGTACCGGCGGTTCGAATTTCGACGCGAAGCTGCGCCGCAACTCCACGGATCCGGAAGACATCTTCATCGCGCACATCAGCGCCATGGATGCCATGGCCCGCGCCCTGGTCAATGCCGCCAGCATCCTCGAAGATTCGCCCATCCCGCAGATGGTCAAGGAGCGCTACGCATCGTTCGACAGCGGCATCGGCAGGGAATACGAAGAAGGCAAGCTGACGCTGGAAGACATCGTCGACTACGCGAAAGCCCAGGGTGAGCCGAAACAGATCTCCGGCAAGCAGGAGCTCTACGAAACCATCGTCGCCCTCCATTGCAAGTAATCGATATGGGTGAAATAAGAAAAGAGGGTAGCTCCTGGTATCTCATCAGCATCGTGCTGGTGGCGGTGCTGGGCGGCCTGTTGTTCGGCTACGACACGGCTGTCATTTCCGGAGCGGAACGGGGCCTTCAGGCTTTCTTCCAGACCGCTACGGATTTCACGTATACCGACGCCCTGCACGGCTTCACGACCTCCAGCGCCCTGATCGGCTGCGTGATTGGCGCCCTGCTGTCGGGTGTGCTGGCATCCCGTATCGGGCGGCGCCAGTCGCTGCTGATTGCGGGCATGCTGTTTTTCCTCAGCGCATTGGGCTCCTACAGCCCTGAGTTCCTGCTGTTCCCGCACGGAGTGGCGAGCAAGGGCGTCCTGATAGCTTTCATTTTCTACCGCATCCTGGGCGGCGTCGGCGTGGGTCTGGCTTCGGCCATCTGCCCGATGTACATTGCGGAGGTGGCGCCGGCCAGCAAGCGCGGCAAGCTCGTCTCGTGGAACCAGTTCGCCATCATCTTCGGCCAGCTGGTGGTGTATTTCGTCAACTTCCTGATCATCAACTCCCACAAGGGGGACCCGAACATCGTGGCGTGGACCAATACGATTGGCTGGCGCAATATGTTCGTGTCCGAGGCGTTCCCGGCCGGTCTCTTTACGCTGCTCATCCTGCTGGTGCCCGAGTCGCCGCGTCACCTGGTGATCCTGGGTCTCGATGAAAAGGCGCTCGCGATCCTGGCCCGCATCAACGGCGAGGAGAAGGCGCGGGTCATCCTGAAGGATATCAAGGAGACGGTCGTTGAAAGGCATGAGAAGCTGTTTGCATACGGTTTCATGGTAATCTTCATCGGCTGCATGCTCAGCGTGTTCCAACAGATCATCGGCATCAACGCGGTGCTGTATTTCGCGCCGCGTATCTTCGAGTCGATGGGTGTAAGCAACAATATGCTTTTCACGGTCATCATGGGCATCATCAACATCAGTTTCACGCTGGTGGCGGTGTTCACCGTGGAGAAACTGGGCCGCAAGCCGCTGCTCATCACGGGCTCCATCGGCATGGCGGTCGGCGCCCTGGGTGTCGCCCTGTCGAACGTGATGACGATGCCGGCCATCGTTCCGGTCATCAGCATCATGGTCTACAGCGCCTGCTTCATGTTCAGCTGGGGCCCCATCTGCTGGGTCTATATCGCCGAACTGTTCCCCAATACCATCCGCAGTCAGGCGACGGCCTTGGCGGTGGCCTTCCAGTGGATCTTCAACTTCATTGTTTCCAGCACCTTCGTGCCAATGTACAACATGAAGCTCGGGGCGATGGGGGAGAGTTTCGGCCATTTCTTCGCCTACGCACTTTACGGCGTCATCTGTGTCATCGCCGCCATCTTCGTCTGGCGCCTCGTCCCCGAGACCAAGGGCAAGACCCTCGAAGACATGACGGCGCTGTGGCGTGAACGTTCCAAAAATAAGTAATTGATTATGAGAAAATTATTTATCCTTATAGCCCTGGCGGCACTTATCGTCTCCGGCGCCTGTTCTTCCCGGCCGGCCGTTGAACCGGCCATCGCCCGCGACGCCGATGTCGAGGCGAAAGTGGAAAAGGTCCTCAAGGGCATGACCCTCAAAGAGAAAGCCGGACAGATGGTCCAGCTCACCGTGATGACCATCGAGGACGCCACCCACGAGGCCATCGATCCAGCCAAGCTCGACAAGATCATCGGCGAGTACAAGGTGGGTTCCATCCTCAATGTGATGCACGACGCCGCGCACACGCGCGAGCAGACCGCCGCCATGATCAAGCAGATCCAGGACAAGAGCATGGAGGTGCTGGGCATCCCGTGCATCTACGGCCTCGATATGATCCACGGCGCCTCATACCTGATCGAGGGCACGCTCTATCCCCAGGAGATCAACCTCGGCGCTACCTTCAACCGCGACTATGCGTTCGCGATGGGCCGCGCCATGGCCTACGAGACGCGTGCCGCCCAGTGCCCGTGGGTCTTCTCGCCCGTGATGGACCTGGGCCGCGACCCGCGCTGGCCGCGCATCTGGGAGAGCTGGGGTGAGGATCCGTACCTGCAGGCCGAGATGGCCCGCGTGGAGACGATCGCCATCCAGGGTGCCGACCCCAACCACATCGGGCTGGAGAATGCAGCCGTGAGCCTGAAGCACTACATGGGTTACGGCGTGCCGCACACCGGCAAGGACCGCACCCCGGCCTACATCGCCGTGAATGACTTGCGCGAGAAGTTCTTCCGCCCGTTCAAGGAATGTTTCCAGGCGGGCGCGCTTACCGCGATGGTGAACTCCGCCTCGATCAACGGCATTCCGACACACGCCAACCACGAGCTTCTCACCGGCTGGGTGAAGGAGCAGTTGGGCTGGGATGGCATGCTGGTGACCGACTGGGCCGACATCGACAACCTCTACACCCGTGACCATGTGGCCGCCGACAAGCGCGAGGCCGTGGCTCTGGGTATCAACGCAGGCATCGACATGATCATGGATCCGTACGATCCGGAGTGCGTGAATGTCATCGTGGACCTGGCCGAGAAGGGCGAGATTCCGATGTCGCGCATCGACGACGCCGTGCGCCGCGTCCTGCGGCTGAAGGTCCGTCTGGGTCTGTTCGAGAATCCGACTTGGGAATATGACTATCCGGACTTCGCTTCCGAGAAGTTCGCCCGCGAGTCCTACGCGGCGGCCGTCGAGAGCGAGGTGCTGCTCAAGAACGAGGGCATCCTGCCGCTCAAGGGCACGGAGCGCATCCTGCTCTGCGGCCCGAACGCCAACTCGCTCCGCGCGCTGAACGGCGGCTGGAGCTACACCTGGCAGGGCTTTGCCGACGCCTTCGCGCCGCAGCACAACACCATCAAGGAAGCGCTGGAGAAGCGTTTTTCCCGGGTGACGTTTGTGCCGGGCGTGGAGTACGACGAGAGCTACGGCCAGTGGCAGGTCGACCGGGCCGTGAACATTCCGTTGGCCGTGGCGGCTGCGCTGGTGAGTGACGTGGTGGTCTGCTGTGTCGGTGAGAACTCCTACTGCGAGACGCCGGGCAACATGGACGACCTCAATCTGTCGGCCAACCAGAAGCAACTGGTGAAAGCCGTGGCGGCGACAGGCACGCCTGTCATCCTGGTCCTTAACGAAGGCCGACCGCGCATCATCGGCGACATCGAGCCGCTGGTGGAGGCTGTGGTGGACGTGATGCTCCCGTCGAACTACGGCGGCGACGCTCTGGCGGCGCTCCTGGCCGGCGATGATAACTTCTCCGGCAAGCTGCCGTTCACCTATCCGAAACACATCAATTCACTCCATACCTACGACTACAAGGTCTCCGAGCACCGCGAGGTGATGGAAGGCTCCTACAACTACGACGCCGTCATGGATGTCCAGTGGCCCTTCGGCTACGGCCTGAGCTACACGACCTTCGCCTACAGCGACCTGACTGTCGACCGTACGTCCTTCAAAGCCGGTGACGACCTGAAACTCACCGTGAAGGTTACCAATACCGGCAAGCGTCCCGGCAAAGAAGCCGTCCTGCTCTACAGCTCCGACCTCGTAGCTTCTTTGATCCCCGACGTAAAGCGTCTCCGCGGTTTCGAGAAGATCGCACTCCAGCCCGGCGAGACGAAGGTCGTGACCTTCGAACTTCCCGCCCATGAACTCGCCTTCGTCGGCCCTGACGGCCGCTGGCGCCTTGAGAAAGGCGACTTCCGCCTCTCGGTCGGCGGCCTCGGCACCCAGGTCACCTGCACGGAAACGAAAGTCTGGAACGAACCGAATATTTGATGACAAGAACCGATAGATTACGATTCGAGGTGGCGGATGAGCTGGAGAACGGGATTCTCCGGTATTGGCTGGGCGTGCAAGAGTGGCCGGGCGTGATTCTCCATGCGCGCGTCGTCTGGGCGTTTTCCGCCGCTTACGCCGTGCTGCATAAGCCAGAATACCTGCAGATGGCCACTATCGCCAAGGATTCGCTGCTGGCCCACTATTTCGACTCTGAGAACGGCGGCGTCTACTGGAATGCCGGTGAAGCAGGAGAGACCCTCGACGACAAGAAACAGCTCTATGCCCAGGGCTTCGCCATCTACGGCCTCAGTGAGTACTATAAAGTGACCCGCGACCCCAAGGCCCTGGCCACCGCCGCCGCGCTGTTCCAGGTCGTCGAAGACCGCTTCGCCGACCCGGTGCATGGCGGCTATATCGAAGCCCTCGCCCGCGACTTCACGCCGCTGGCCGACATGTCCCTGTCCGCACACGACATCAACGCCGACAAGACCATGAATTCGCACCTCCATATCATGGAGGCCTACGCGAACCTGTATCAGGTATGGCCCGATCCGACGCTGAAGGAAGCGCTCGTGCGCCTCATTGACTTGACCTGCAACCGCATCATGGGTCCCGATGGCCACCTTCAGCTCTATTTCCGGCGCGACTGGACCGTCCTGCCCGGTGCCGTGTCCTACGGCCACGACATCGAGACCTCCTGGCTGCTGTTGGAATGTGCCTTCGCCACCCAAGACCTCGATGTCGTCACCCGCGTGCGCCCCTTTGCGGCTGCCCTCGGCCGGGCCGGCAACGAAGGCCTGCTGCCCGACGGCTCGATGCGCTACGAGAAGCTGCCCGATGGCTCCTTCGACGACTCCCGCCAATGGTGGGTCCAGGCTGAAACCGTCGTGGGCAACCTGTGGCTCTGGAAATACCACGTCGACGATGCCGCCGCCGACCGCGCCTTGGCCGCCTGGGCCTACATCCGCGACCACCTGGTCGACCGCGAAGGCGGGGAGTGGTTCTGGGCCATCCTCCCCGACGGCAAGCCCGACCTCAGCCAGCCCAAGGCCGGCTTCTGGAAGTGCCCGTATCACAATTCCCGTATGTGTCTGGAAATCTTGAAATTATTTGAATAGTATGGCAAAATTCTCCGAAAAGATAGGTTACGCCCTGGGCGACGCCGCTGCCGGCGGCATCACCTGGAAGGTCATGTCCATCGCATTCCCCCTGTTCTTCACCAACATCTTCGGCCTGACAGTCGCCGACACCGCCACGCTGATGCTGGTGGCTCGCCTCTTCGACGTGGTCACCGACCCGATGATGGGCGCCCTCGCCGACCGCACCCAGTCCCGCTGGGGCACCTACCGGCCGTGGCTCATCTTCGGCGCCATCCCGCTGGGCCTCGTGTTCGCCCTGCTGCTCTACACGCCAGACCTGGGCCCCGTGGGCAAGCGCATCTACGCCTATTCGATGTACCTGCTGATGATGGTCGTCTATACTGCTGTTAATGTGCCGTACGGCTCCCTGCTGGGTGTGATGACCGAAGACGACAACGAGAAGAACCAGTTCTCGTCGTACCGCATGGTGGGTGCGTACGCCATGGGCTTCGTCACGCTGCTCTCGTTCCCGTACCTGCAGAAGATGGTAGGCGGCACCGAACAGCATCAGTATGCCGTAGTTGGCGCCTTGCTGGGCGGCTTGGCCGCGGTGGGCACGCTGGCCTGCGGTCTGCTCACGAAGGAGCGCCTGAAACCGGTCCGCGCTGAGAAATTCTCCTTCAAGCCCTTCGCCGACCTGTTCCGCAACAAGCCGTGGATCTACCTGACGCTCATCGGCATCTGCACGAACTTTTTCAACGGTTTCCGCTACGCCGTGGCTGGCTACCTGCTGGAGTACTGTCTGCATGGCGACGTCACCGTCTCGGGCCTGATCATCAACTACACGGTGTTCATGACCTTTGGCGAAGTGACCTGCATGATCTTCGGCGGCCTCTCGCCGCGCTTCACCAAGTGGGTGGGTTCCAAGAAGAAAGCCTTCATGTGGGCGGCCATCATTTGCGCTGTCACCTCGATCGCCTTCTTCTTCATCCCGATGGATCCCAAGTACATCTGGGTGATGGTCGCCATGGTCATCCTCACGTCCGTCGGTATCGGCCTCTACTCGCCTCTGCTGTGGTCGATGTACGCTGACGTGGCCGACTTTGCCACGGCGCAGAACGGCACCTCCTCGACGGGCCTGATCTTCTCCTCCGGCACGATGGCCCAGAAATTCGGCTCCGCCATCTCCGGCGCCCTCGTGGCCCTGTTGCTCGGCCTGGCCGGCTTCATCTCCGGCACCGACCCTGCCACCGGCCAGACAGTCGTCACCATCACGAACGAACCCGCTGTCCAGAAGATGATCTGGTCCATCTTCTCCCTCTTCCCGGCCGCCATCGCCCTCCTGATCGTCCTCCTCCTGAAACTCTATCCGATCAAGAAGTAGTACAGAGAGCCGCTTGCTGCCCTCCGTTACGCCCGGCCTCGACCGAGCATCTCATTTTGGCCGCGAAAACACGCTGAACCGTTTCATCGTGCTTTCGCGGCCTATTTTTCGCGCTATCGACCGTTTCCCGTGCCGCGACAACGCCGTCAGTCCCTCCACAATGCCGTCGCGGCCAAACAATCGCCCCCGGCCGAAAAGCACTTATCCTCGGCAGGCGCTACGGGACCATCTTTATCCCGTAGCTGCCCGACGGGAGATAAGTGCCCTGCATGCCACCTCCGCCGTCCCGAGGCATCCCACGTTCCTTGCCCGACCTCCCTTTTCGTCATGCCCGACCGGATCGGGCATCTCTCACAATCGTTGATGTCCCCAAAACTTGGACATCAGCTGCATTTCCCGCCGTTCTCGCTGTCGATCGACATACACCCTATAAAACCCAACTGCTATCCCTTCCAGTGTGTGAAAGGGGATGGCGTCGGTGTGAAGATAAAAGCGCCTGTCATGAATGTCGCGTTTAATTCTCAAAAATGTGAACTATTCGCATAATTTGATTACATTTGCAATAATCATTGAGTTAGAGAATAGAGTTTGAAACGATATGAGTAATAAAGACTTGGTTCCATTTGAAGCGACGCATCCCGGAGAACTCATCAAGGACGAATTGAAGGAAAGGGGACTAACGCAAAAGCGTCTTTCTGAGATGACTGGTATCAAAGCCTCCGTCATCAGCGAGACGATCAATGGCAAGCGTTCTGTCTCTCTGAATATGGCTGTTGCATTGGAAAAAGCCTTGGGTATTTCTGCTGAGTTCTGGATGAATCTTCAGACCCAGTATGATTTGGACGTGGCCCATATCGCAGAGCGTGAAAATCAGCGCCAGACCGTTTCTGTGACCATACCTGTCCGCGACAGGAATCTGCTTAAGGAGATATCCCTTAAGTTCGGCTGGGCCTGCATGCTATAACTTTGCTGGAGTAAAGAACTACTAAAAATTTTAGGAATTAAGCGATTCTTTTCCTATCTTTGTCTCACAAAGGTATTTCGATTATGAAAACTCGCTTGATTTTCATCATTTTATGCATATTGATACTGTCGGTCGGTTCGGCGGCGGCTCAGCCCTCAGCGCAACCATTCCTTTGGCCGATGGCTGGGAAGGCGGCCGGGACGGATGTCCTGAGCCGACCGCAGGAATACATCGCGCAGGAGCAGAATTACGACGATCTCTTCATCGGTGGGGCGGAAGGCGATGTGGTCGTCTGTCCGGCCGACGGTACGATCCTGCACTTGTTCGTGGTTTTTCGCCAAAGTCTGAGCAATTCCTTGGTAAGTAGCTGGGATCCGGCCAAGACCCTTGACGAGAATATACGGGACAGGGATCTTGGGAAGGGGATAGACCAACGCTTTGCGACGGTCGGGCTGAGCCTTCAGCTGAAGGACGGATCGAAAATTCATATCGACGGTCTGCAGGGCGCAAAGCGCTTCAAGACGGGGCAGCGGCTCGCAAAGGGCGATACGCTGGGCTGCCTGGGCTATTCCTACAAGGCCTTCAAGGAGCCGTCCCTGAGCGTGTCCATTTCCGGTCGCGACAATAAGCCGATGGATCCCATGACACCTTTCGGCCTGAAAACCACCTTCGTCCCCTTTGGCGAACTCACGCGCGAGAACCCGATGCCCGCCGAGAAGATCCGGGAAGACCTGCAAGTGCTGGAAGATGCATTCTGTGAACTCTATCCCTCGCTGGAAGACCACATGTCCGAGGCCGCCTTCCGGGCGTACATGGACTCCCTGCGGCAGACCGTGACAGATCCGATGAATCCGGGCGGCCCGTTCCGCATGATTCTGCGGCAGATTCTGAACAAACTCCCTGACAGTCACCTCTATCTGTATCCCGATCCGGTCCAGGCGAAACTCCCGAAGCACGCCCCCAGCTGGCCGGGCCTCTACCTGATGTGGTGTGAAGATACGCTGCGCGTGCTGATTGCGGGCCAGGGCTACACGCAGCATGAGGGGAAGGTCGTCACGAGCGTGGACGGACAGCCCGCCAGCGCGTATGCCGACCGCTTCGACATCTTCCACTATCTGTACGACGGGGCGGTAGAAAGCACGCTGGCAGAGGAGCGCATCCAGCTCGGCAGCAGCGGCTCCCTGATGCACTGGGGCGAGAAGCGCGACCATCCGCTGGACTACGGATTCGCGGACGGCACGCACGCATCCGTGCCTTTCCTCAAAAGCGTGCGCGATTACCGGATCGGGGAGCTGTACCATCGCAATTTCAACTGGTACGCCCGCAACCGGATGCGGCGTCCGGATGATGCCTTCGAGACGCGGCAGCTGAACGATTCCGTGGCCTTCCTGGCGCTGCGGACCTTCGACCTGAATACTGTGCAGGAGGATTCCGTGCGCGTGTTCCTGGCGGGATGTGACGCGCCAAACCTGGTGGTGGATCTGCGCAATAATTCGGGCGGCGACGTTACGGTGCTGATGCGGCTGCTCGCCTGTTTGGCGGACAAGCCGATGGACAGACAGAAGGGCGGATACAACCGCGTGAAGAAGCAGGGCGACTTTGCCTCGCTGCAATACAGCCTCAACTATGCGAATGTGCCGGATATCTTTCCGGACTACGAACCCCGTGAAGGGGAGGAGGGATTCTTCTCGCTCGATACGATTGAGACCTGCTCCGTCGTGCTGCCCGACCCGGAGATTCATTATGGCGGCAAGATCTACGTGCTGACCAACGGCCACTCGTACTCCGCCGCAACGCTGTTCCCGGCGGTGCTGGTACGCAACCGCCGCGGCGTCTCCGTCGGGCGCGAGACGGGCACCGGCTACCATTATATGACCGCGCTCAAATTCGCAGATATCCGTCTTCCCCACACCCTGCAAACCATTCGTATACCGATGGTCCAGCTAGTCTTCGATACGACCGTCTGCGACCGCACCCCCGCCGGCCGCGGCCTCCTGCCGGACTACCCGCTGCCTCTCTCACTCAACGAAGTCCTAGACGGCCCCGACGGCAAGACAGACGTAATGTTGGAATACGCACTCTCCCTGATCGCCAACGGCCAATATCTCAGCCCCAAAGACCCCTTCGCCGCCGCCGACACCCCTTCGCCAGAGCCCCGCACCGTGGGTCGCTGGTACCTCTTTGCCGCGCTGGCCCTTCTCCTGTTGGCAGCCGCTGGCTGGCTCCTTAGTCGCCGGTCATAGGCTCCTGAAAACACACCCGCTATCCCTTCCTGAGAGGAGATAGCGGGGTGTGCAGATGAAGATAGACGCTTAGTTCACGTTTTTTACCAGACGGACTGCATCTCCATACTGACGATAGCTAGCATCACACACTTGTAAAAAATTACTGTTAAATCCCAAATAGAATGCATCAGTGCTCGAACGATACAAGCCGGCCGAATTCTGTGCAGCCTCTGAAGGAATTCCTCCGCTATTACAAGAGCCCGATGCTGGCAGGAATATTGCGCCAGCGTTTTCCATCAGGACCCATTGTGCAATAGTGTATGAATTAGTCCATGCGCTGGTGCCGGGAGTAAAGCTCAGCCCATCAGGAAGTTTCCAGCTGTCAGGAAGGAGAATCATGCCGTTGATCCCGTTTATACTTCCATGCCCATATTTAGATGCGGCGTTGGAGCGCTCTGAGAATAAATATTTCCATTCGCTCTTTGTCAGTGTCCGCCATCCAATGTTTTCTGTGTTACCTCCATTGTTGATGGCATTGTAGCCCCAATCAGCCTTTCCTGTAAGATTGCCATTATAGTAAGTGCTCTCATCTGCACCTACGACATATGGCTGATAATTGGTCTGGCTATTGTAATATCCACTGGTGCCATAGGCGAAAAGGTCGATCCATTTCTCTGAATTAGCAGCATATGCGCTAATATCGAAAGCTACATAATCATACTGATGCGTTGCAAACTGCCATTTGGGCGCTGAAGTGCTGCAATAATACTGCAAGTTGCCCGGCGAGAAGGTAACTTTAGTCGTGGAACTAACTGAGAATAAGGCATCTATGACAGGATTTAGTATGGCACGGACGGAGCAGCCGTGAGAGGGGTCTTGATATGGAATTCCTTTAGAGTCAGCGACAAAATCTAAAAAATAGCCATAAACGCCATTAGCGTCTGATGACCAATAGCAGCCTCTGGTGCCTATATTAAGCATTCCATATGTCGGGTCTTTAATGCCTGAAGAAGGTAGGAAAATGGAGTTCTCCGAATAACCGGCATCCTTGCCGGAGACTTTCCAACCAGCCAGGGTGCAACCTGCTTCATACTGAATGGATGAACCGTCACAATAGATCCAGGTGCAGTTGTCTATCAAAGCTTGTAACTGAACGCGGCCAGGGGTTATCCAGCTGGGGCCCCAGAGAGACTTGGCCGTGTCATCAGATCCATTGAAGGAGTAAAAACCTCCGATGTTTGCTGTGGAATAATCTGTCTTTCCTGCATAGCTGTTGATGGAGGAACCCACATTGAACTTGGCCCATTTCGGACCGCCTGCCCACAGCTGGACCCATTCCTGGGAACCGCCACCGGTAATGGAGGCGCTGCCCGTCGTGTTGGTCAGGTTGCCGAAGCCCAGCGTGATATCGGTAATCTGACTGCGATTGACCACTACGCCCGGACTGACGGTCGATGTACGCGTTTGAACTTCACCGTCTGTAGTAACAACGGTGATTTTCAAGGTCGTATAGGTATTTGCCGGGACGGCGATGTGGAAAGGCGTGGCGGTGCTGCTGATGGCGACGCCGGTGGTCCCGCAGTCCAGTGTTACACCGGTCGTGCCGGAGACGATGGCCTTGAAATTGTCGTCGGCGGAAGATAGAGAGGCGGCATTTTCGATGGCACCGCTCATTCCCTGATCGGCGCTCAATAGGATGCGGCGTATTTTCTTACCGCTCTGCGTCGTGCTGACGTTCAATCGGATGATGCCGCAGATGTTCTTGAAGGCCAGGTTGTTCGTGCTGCTTTCGGCATACATCGGCGAGCCGCTGATGTTGCCGGCTGCGTAGGTTTGCGTGGCGGGGAGGGTGGGGGTGCCACTATTGTAGATGTCGCTCGGGTACCAAGCTTTGTAGCTGGGGGTGGTTGCTTCTGCACCGGAACTGAAGGTAAAATCGGCGTGCGTCGTCGTGCTGGTCGTAGAATAGACGCCCACATTCGGCGTACCGGCGCCGTCGACGATGGTGATCTTGTCACCGTTGCTCCATACAACATCGTAGTTGGGAGCGTTGTAACTCAAAGCGGTTTTGGTAGCAGGTGCGGATTCCGTGGTGGCCGTGAAAACGACGGCGCCATCGGGCTTGTTTTCTTCGATGGAGATGTCTTGTTGGCAGGCGGTCAGCGTCATGGCGGCCAAGGCTGCAAGAATGATGACTTTCTTCATAGCTGTGTCCTCCTTTTGCATTAAGCGCCAAAGGCACCCTCGCCATAACTGGTAGTACCTACCGTGAACGGATCCGTGTCGCCGGA
>Ga0310690_10001539_pt1 | contig 40598 bp, 22 predicted proteins | sample AusTroGonzalo_MG_2_FD_207661 | JGI IMG/M metagenome (GOLD analysis project Ga0310690, IMG submission 207661) | Bovine rumen microbial communities from tropical cattle in Woodstock, Queensland, Australia - Gonzalo_04 (v2) (version 2) | ecosystem: Host-associated > Mammals > Digestive system >... | reverse complement strand
AAACAGAATCTGAGATTTGCTTAGGGGCTTACATCTTTATTTGACTTATGCTAATTGACGATAAGATATTAGACGACTTGACGAGGCGGGCGCAAAACTCGCCTCGTCGTCGCATGAACTTGAACTTTCACGAAAGTTTGGAAGACAAGTGCCACCGCTTCCTGAATGCTGTGGAACCAAGGGCTGATATTCCCATTCATAGGCATCCTGAGAAAGAGGAATCATTTGTTGTACTGCGTGGCAAAATCCGTATCACAACCTACAATGACGATGGTTCTATCATCGAAGACCTCATCTTATCACCCACCGAAGGCCGCTATGGTGTGAACGTGGAGAAGAATGTGTGGCACACCGTAGAAGCTTTAGAGTCGGGTTCCGTTATCTTTGAATGCAAAGAAGGGCCATACGTGCCGCATGAAGTGGAAGGCGTTTTGGTAATTGACAATTGACAATTATGAAGTGTGTTTTGAAAGGCGTGTGGCAGTTTTGTAGTTATTTGTTTTGGCCACAATGGAGATAGCTTATGTGCTTGCGGCTTAATTTAAGAGATTGAAAATCATTAGAATGCATATTACATTCAAGACATTCAAATCGGGTATAGGAGACTGCATCTTCCTTTTGCTGAAACAAGGGGAGGTGCAGTTTTCCATAATGGTGGATTGTGGAAATCTGACTGACGAGATTGCTTCATACATTAAGAATGACCTGAAAAATACCATAAACCTGCTCGTTGTTACGCATATCGACAACGACCATATCATTGGTGTGAGAGATATGTTGAAAAAAGATGGTATAAAGGTTGGTCAAATTTTGTTTAATTGCTATCAAAGGAATACCATTGGCGGAGTAAAGAAACTGAACAAGTATCAAAAAGAAAGATTGGCGGAGATTGAGAATGAAATTGGGCTTGTTGTGGGCGACCTCATAGAACACGATGTGGACGCACCTGCTGCAATGAAGGGGTTGGCTGCAACAATTCTGGGATATCCAAAGTTGAAGAAAGTGTGGGGACGGAATTATACTGTTTGTGGGGACTTTGTTGACTTGAAAGAATTTGGCACCATCACCTTTTTGTCGCCAACGATGGATGAATTGGAAAAGTTGGACAAGGAGTTCCGCCACGTGTTGTTTGACGAGTTGAATGTGGATAAAACACTTGGCAAATGGGATGCCAAAGAAAACTTATATGAGATATTGCTCAGGTATGCAATGCTTCAAACACCTTCTGTTGAAGGTGAAAAGGAAAAGGATGTATTAGGGGCGATTTCACTTGAAGACCGATTAATGAAAGCAGCAGCCATTCCGGTAAGTACTCAAGAAATCACACCTGCCAACCATGCATCATTGGCGTTTGTGTGGGAGAAAGACGACCATCGGATTCTGGTGATGGGTGATGCCAACCCGGATGTGGTGATGAATGGGCTTCTGGATTATTATAAGGGTAAGGCGTTCCCGATGTTGTTTGATGCCGTTAAGGTGTCACACCATGGCAGTCACTTCAATACTACCAATGAACTGATGCGCCATGTTGATTCGGAGCATTTTTTCTTTACAGGCGGGACGGAGGGAAAACGTCCAAGTGAAGAGGCTGTGGGAAGGATTGCGCTTAGAACTCTTACCAACGGAATAAATCATAGAACCATGCATTTCAATTATCCAACATCACTTATCAAAGAACTTCAAGCCGATAAGGAATTGCAGAATAAATACAGTTTCAAAATAGATACCAGGAAGAATGAATTGGAGCTTGCTTTCTGAAGAACAACGCACAAAGGCGATTGTGCCCGTTAGATGCGGCAGCTATTGCGGTACGGCTTTTCTTGTAGAAGGAACCAACCTGTTGACGGCTCGTCACGTTGTGGATGAATACTTCAATGGCGGGAAACCAGTGTTGGCTTGTTTCGAGGGGAAAGACTATACTTTTGTTCCGAAGCAAGTGCAACCCAAAGGCTATCATGCAAACGATGTGGTGTTGCTGACATGCCACGATGCTGGATTCGCCCAGATTCAGTCGGTCAAGGAGTTGTATCTAAAACTGTTGTCCATACCTTATGACCAAATCGAGGGTGCCAAATTAAGTGTGATAGGTTTTCCTACAGAACTTGGTGGTGGTAATTGCCAAATAGAAACCTGTGTGAGACCCCATTCTCACATTATAGATAATAATAGGAAATATGATGTGGTGACTGTGAGGGAAGGGGCTTTTAAACTGAAATCCTTTTGTGGTTATTCGGGTTCGCCCGTGCTGACCCAAAAAGGCTATGTGGTGGGCGTGGTGTCAACCGAAAACTTCGGGAAGCTGACTTTCTGTTCGGTGAACCGCATGGAGAAAAGGCTGAAAACTTTGGGCGTAAGCCAAATTGAAACAAAGTGGGAGGCTTTTGATGATTCTAACGTGTCGTTGCAAAACTGTGAAAATCAGGTGTACAAAGCCATACAAAGAGCTTCGGGCCGATACCATGAGGAAGAACACACGCCTAACAAAAAGCAGGAAGAAAAAATCAGGGCTTTCTATGATTACCCCACGAAGGTGAAAACCCAACAATTATTGCGGGAATTTGCTGATGATGCTGAGAAAGAGTTTGTGTCCGCTATGGAGAATAAAGCTGTTGTTAGCAAGTTGCCAGCGGGTGTCAAGGTTCACTTCCAAGGGGATGATTATGGGAAACTGCCTGAATATATCGAAGCATTAAGGAATGTAATCCAAACGAAAACGCCGTATAGGGAGACTCTGAAACGGCTGAAAGAATCCGCTGAGCAGTCTCTGGAGAGGCTTGAAATGATGCAGAAACAGTTGATGTGTCTGCATGGCAATGCCGGAACGGGCAAAACGCAGTTGAGTTGCCACTTGGCACGCGGGCTTGTCAAGGAACAGAAGAACAATGTTTATCTGTTGTTTGGAAGCCAGTTCGACTCGTCGATGGATGCTTGGGACAGAATGCTTTCACAACTCAAACTTACGGAAGACGACATTAAGCGAATGGAAGAGAGGGCGGCACAAAACAATCATTATGCAGTATTGTTTATTGATGCCCTCAACGAGGGAGCGGGTGACACCTATTGGAAACTGCAATTGGACTTGCTGATAAAAAAGGTTCAGGCTTATCCGCATCTCAAGCTTGTCTTCACTATACGCGACCCGTTTACAAACGGTATCACGGAAAACATAGATGAAAAGCTTTACGAAAGTGTTGAATTGACAGGTTTTACCATATCTGGTACAACCAAAGCCATTGACAAGTATTTTGTAAAATATGGAATAGACCCCAAGTATAAGTCAAAATATAGACGACAATTCCGGAAGCCATTGTTCCTAATCATTTTTTGCGAGTCGTATCGGCTTATGAGCAAGGCTCAAAGAGATAACGTGAACTTGAGGCAGCTATATGAGTCGTACCTGACTTCAAGAAACGTGAAGGTTTCTGAGTTGGTCGATGAGGACGAAAAACGGAATGTGACGCTGATGTGCATGAGGCAATTGGCATGGTTTTCGGTAGAGCAACGGAGGTCAGGTTTGATACCTCGTCAGAACGCACGCCGTATAGCTGACAAGATTTGTCCCATGCGCACTTGGAAAAACAATCTACTTCGCGCCCTCTTGATAGAGAACATACTGATGGACACCCTATCGGATCAAGAAGTTGGTGACTTGGTGATGTTTGAGTTTGAAAACATAGCTGATGTGATGAAGGCAGAAAGTCTGCTGACCTCGAAATTGACCGACATGCAGATTGTGGACCTGCTGGTTAGGACAGAAGCTGAATTAACCCAAAAGGGTTTGAGCAAAGCCAAATTTGAGAATATGGTAAGGGCACTGATAGCGTTGTGGGACAGGAGGACGACGGTAACGACTATTGGCGAATTCACGACAGGAAAATTTAGTCTTCAACTCGTTAAAGCAAAAGATGAATACGGCGATGAACAAAATTACAAGTTGATTTCGGATTGGATTAAGCAAAACAAGGAGATGTATCACCCGCGTGAATTGCTTAGCCATCTTGACGACGACGAGAGCAATTTGTTTGATACACTGCATCCCTATTTGCGTAGCTTGGAAATGAACAAGAGGGATGAGGAATGGACGATTTTGGTAAATGACTATGTTGAGAATCCTGGCGGTTTGCACCATTTGGCACGCATGAGTAGAAACCTGAAGTATCGCCGACGTTTTTTGACAGTGGCAGTGTGGATGCTTACCACATCTGACCCTGACGCAAGAATGTTTCTTATCAGGTTGCTTTACCGGCTTTTGCTTGAGCGTACTGATGATATTGCGTGGCTAATGCAACAGTTCCCGTCGTGCAACGACCACTATGTGTTACAGGGCTTGTATTGTGCCATTTATGGTGTTTGTTTGAGAAGTAGAAATAAGTTGCTTTTGAAGAACATAGCTGAAACGCTTTATCATCGTTATTACGAATACGGCAAGGATGTGCCTGTTGATATTGTATTGAGGCAGTGGACGCTTAAAATACTGGAAAGGGCATCGGTGATTGATTCTTCATTAGACTATTTCAAGCGTATAAAATTACCTTTCAAAAGCAGAAGTCCCTATAAGGATATGTTGAAAAACGAGATTCCAGAAGGTTACTTTGGCGAAGGGAAGGGTGCGTCGTTGTTGTATTATTCCATGGGTAGAGGTTCGGATTTCCACAGATATACGTTGGGTTCAAACAGTTTTTCTGATAGTGGAGAGTTCTTTGTTGAAAACGGAAAAGACGGGTATAATCCTGTTTCACTATACGATATACCCAAAATGATGGCACCAATCATAAAGAAACGCTATAAATACAGTGAGGAATTGTCGCACTATGATGCCAACCGTTATTCCAAAGACCGCCATCACAACAAAACTGAGCGTATAGGGAAGAAATATCAGTGGCTTGCTCTTGACGAGGTCTATGCACGATTGTGCGATAATTGTTTGGTAAAAGACCAGAGGCTTGACGGCTGGAGTATGCATGTTGATAGTGAAGACTTGACACGCGAGGCTTGGCCGTGGATGACAAGGCTCTATGACCGGTTTGACCCGACCTTACCTTCAAATGAAGAAACCAAAGGATTTGCCCAACAAATGAAGTTGATGCCGGAAAAAGATGAGGCACTCGTGGATGATGTGAAAGAGTATGGAAAATGGCTTGATAAGGCAGCTACGAATCCAACCGTCAAGATGCAGTGGCTTGGCGAGGATGGCAGTCAGTGGGTGCGGCTTTATGGTTTTGAATCTGTTGATCATCAGAGGGATATAGAGAAGCGCGGAACTATGCTGTACTATAATTCGGCATTTGTCAGGAAGACTGACAGTAAAAAGATGTCCGACTGGGCAAAAAAACAATCTTTTAATGGCCGTTGGATGGCGGAACGCTCGGATTGCATTGATTTTCTATGGAATGAAGTGCCATGGAGCAACAGTTATAAAAGATTGGGAAGAAATGAATGGGAAGAGGGTTATGATAGCAACCCTTATCCGTGTAAACTGATGGTGGCCTATGATGAGCAGTTGCAAGAAGACAATTATGGATTCTTAGCCGAAGAGGAGAGGTACAGCTATTCTGAAGCCATGCCCTGCGCTGAATTGATGGAGGAGATGGAACTATACACTGCTGAACGTGGCTTGGTAAGGAAAATAGTGGGTAATGACATAGTGGCTATCAGCATGGGAGTAATGAATGAAGGTGTCGGGTTGTTGATAAGAAAAGACATCCTCTGTGAGTTTATGCGAAGGAAACGTTACCATTTGTACACCTATATTCTGGGGAGTAAAGAAGTGATTATTGGCAACACAATGGTTGGTGAAATGAAAAACCTCTCTGCTTGCATGTTGATGGATGAGAAAGGTGTCTTTACGGAGGTACAAAAACTCCATATTGTGGAGGAAAAGAAGCAAAACCCCATTGTTGCCGATCCTGAAAGAATAGCTTTCCTGAAGAAAAAGAACCACGAAGAGGGTCTTACCAATATAGAATTGCTTGAACTATTGGAAATGGAAAGGATGTTGAAAGAGCAAGAGGGAGAGTGATGGGGAGTGGAAAAGAATAAAATAAATTTTAATATGATAGAAAGAGCACATATAGAAAACTGGGCAAACATGCAGTCGGCAAAAGGGGATTTTCCCCAATTGATACGGCGATTAGTCTATGCCTCTGTTACACCTTATCTTCTGAAAGGTGATATACCATACGGAAGTGCTGTGTTTATGGGAGGATGGGATGGCGAGGTGGAGACATCTCAGCAGACCGAATACATGCCCTTGGGAAAAAGTATTCTGGAATTTGGTACTAATGGTGCATATAAGAAAAAGGCAGAAGATGACTATGCCAAACGTAGTGCTGAGGCTTATGAAGGTTTGAACAAGGCCGAAACTACCTTCATTTTTATGACTCCTCGTGTGTGGGGTGATAAAAAAGATTGGGAAGAGGAGAAGAAAAAAGATGGCATTTGGAAAGATGTACGAGTGTATGACTCAACAGTATTAGCACAGTGGATTATTTCTGTGCCATCTGTTGAGCTATGGTTTGCCCCTTTAGTGGGTCTTCAGGCTACTAATCTGGTGATGGGAGAAGAACGTTTGGACGAATTGCTAACTGGTGGTGATATAAAACTCAAGCCTTCTTTTTATACGGCAGGCCGGGAGGAGGTGGCAATGAAGATGAAGGATATGTTGGGTAGTCCAACTCTCCGTGCTTTTCGTGCATCGTCGAAAGAAGAAGCTATCGGTTTTATTCTAGCGGCTGGTAAATTATTCACGGAGAAAGAACAGGAGGAATTCTATTCGAAAACAATTGTTGTGGAAGATAAAACAGCTTTCAGGCAAATGAAAGCACAAACTTCCATGATTAATCTCGTCCCTGATTTTGAGGATGCCACTGTATTGCATAGGGCGGTATCCCAAGGAAAAATTGTACTTGTACCCCTTGGACCAGGTGATGACTTTAACCAACATGTGGAGGATTTGCCTAGTCCTGACAGGTTTGCTTTGGAAAGGTCATTAAAAGAAAGTGGTGTGGACGAAGAACGAGCCAGACGTATTATCAAGGACTGTTCGTGCAATCTGACAATGATAAAAAAAGAACTCGGATTCCCTATACTACGGGTGGACTGGCTGAATGACGATGATGTGAATGAAATTGTGCCTGCGCTCATTGTCGAGAGATGGAATGAAAATTTTGATGGCGACAGAGAAATTATGGCTTCTTTGTCGGGAGAGGATTATGAGACTTTTCAGTCATCAATGGTTCAGTGGTCTCAAAAACCTGTACCACCCGTCATGAATATAGGCGCATTATGGAGAATCACCTCGCCATTGTCGTTATGGTCAGTTTTATCATGTCAAATATCAAAAAAACATATTGATGAACTAGCGGAGCTATCAGTGCAAGTACTTTCGGATGAAAGTGATAAGTATTCGAATCAACTTAAACAAGGACTGCTAAATTCATTGATTATCCTGGCATGGCATGGCGCTCAGTTATTTCCTCGAATTGACTTTTTGCAAAGAAGGGTTGACGATATTATAAAACAAGTGATTGTTGGTGCGAGTGCTAAAAGATGGAATAGTATTGCCAAATATCTGCCACTCATTGCTGAAGCCTCACCTTCAGTTTTCCTTATGGAGGTTAAAAGGTCGTTGTCGGAAAACGATTCACAAATTATGAGTTTATTCAATGAGGAGGAAGGTTTGTTTGCGCCAGAAAGCAACTATCCTTACTTGCTTTGGGCTTTGGAAAGCCTTGCTTGGTTGCCTGAATCATTGAAGGATGTTACCGAGGTGCTTTTAGTATTGTCAGAAAGAGACCCCGGGGGTAAACTAGATAACAGACCATTCAACAGCTTAACAAATATTTACTTGCCATGGTATCCGCACACAACAACATCAATTGACCAAAGACTCTCAATAATTGATGCTCTATCAAAAGGCGGTTACTCGAAGATGTGGAGTTGGCTGATGTCGCTACTTCCCAAGAGTCGGGGTTTTACATCAGGAACACATCAATTGAAATGGCGCGGTTACGACCTGGTTGAACATAAGGGTGTGCCGTACGCAGAGATTTGGAAAACAACCGAGTTTGCAAGCGAAAAACTAAAGGAAATATTTGATGGGGATGACCTGAAATTAGCAAAATTGGTGAACGAGATAGTTCCAGTTCCGCAAGCGATTAGGAGTAAGGCAATTACATGGATAAAGGATTTGGCAGAAGTCAAAACGAATCAGTTCCCTGAAACCCGCAAAGCAATACGTGAATTATTGTGGCTTCAGAAGAGACTAAAACTAGACAATGAACACCGGTTGTCAGATGCTGAAATTGCGGATTTTGAAATAGCATACGAAGCTTTGACACCGACTGATATTGTAGAAAAATACAAGTGGTTGTTTGACGAGTTTTCGCCACGGATTCTTGGAGTTTGTGACGTTAATAATCCTGTGAAGAATATTGAGGCTGTGGCTGATATCCGAGGGAAAGCTGTAAAAGAATGGATTGATATGCTTTCTTTGGAGGAGGTGGTGAATGTGAGAAAAATGGTGGCAGAGCCTTCGGAGTTTGGAAAGACATTAGGATGCTCTGACTCTGTTGAAGAATTGAACAATCTTGTGTTCCCGTTGTTGTCTATGGAAGAAGACCAAAAGTTTGTTAATGGTTATATTCAAGGGTTGGAAAGTAAAATAGGGGAAGAAAAACTTCTTGAGCTATTTGAGAAGTTCTCTGAAAAAAAGCTAGAGGAGGATGCCGTTTTGTTTCTACACTATATGTGGTCAACAGATACTTTGTTCAAGTATCTGGACACTATGCCGGAGTCAATCCAGAAAGGCTATTGGATAAAGTTTAATGCACATTTGTTTGGCCCTTATAATGAAACAAAACTATATGTGTTGGATAAACTAAAGTCAGTCGGGCGAGCATTGGATGCTATAAACGGCACTTGGCATTATGCCAAAGAATTGCCTACTTGGGTAATTCAGGATATGCTGATGGAAAGCATGAAATGTTCGCTTGAAAGAAATGACAGAATCGACTTGCTTGCCTTTGAAAGCTATTTAGAGGAATTGCATCAGCGTACAGATGCAGATGAAGAAAAACTGTTTCAACTTGAATGGGTATTTTTGCCGCTTCTTAGAAACCACGCATCCAAATCAATATTTAGGTTGCTTTTTGAGCGGCTTCAGCAAGACCCGGTTTTGTTTGTCGAATTGTTGACCTTCCTATATCGCCCAGAACATGAGGACGAGAATGAAGTACCAGAGGACGAGTCGGAAGAAAACGTTGAAATAAGAAAGAACAATGCATTTAGAGCATTTTATCTTTTGAAAGAGTGGGACACTATACCTGGCGTAGATAAAGAAGGCAACATTGCAAAAGAAACTTTGAAAGAATGGGTTTCTCAGGTTGTACAACTCGCAAAAGAGAAGGATAGGGAGAAATTTGTTTACTCACATTTGGGTGAATTGTTTGCAAAGTATCCAGAGCGAAAAAACGACCCTCATTGGCCTCCGTTCAGTTTGTTTGAACTGATGGAAGAGCTGAATTCTGATATACTATTTCAAAACTATAATATTGGGTTGTATAACAAAAGAGGCTTCACAACCAGAGGTGGTTATGATGGCGGTGACATTGAACGTTACAATGCCGATTATTTTGAAGATTTGAAGAAACAATGTTTACCACTATACCCTCATGTGGCAAAAGTTTTTGAAGACCTTGCAGTTCAATACAAGCAAATGGCCAAGGAAATGGACGACCAGGCAACGATAGCCAAGTTGGATTATTAGCAGAAATGGAAGATGGTGAATACAATTATGTTAAGGCTTACCAACAATTAATCTCTGCCAAAAATTCTCATAGGACAATTGAAGAGATTGTTGTTGATATGCAGAACGAGTTGCGTCCCATAAAGGAGGAATCGCTGCTTGTTCATGCAATGAGGTTGTTTGTGGAACTAGATAATAGGGCTGCATCGTTGCTTTATGAGCATCTTCAATCACCAATGCGGCAAACGCTATACATGGTGGATGTTTATTATTCCATCGTGGATAGAACTGAAACTGTTGAAATGGACGAGGAGCGTTGGGACAGGATAGCACTATTGCTTGATGAAATAGAGATGACCTATTTCGTCAACATAGCATTCCCGAACGAGGGCGATTTGTTTCACGATGAGCGTGATGACCAGGTTGGTGTTTCATTATCTACTTTTATTGGCTATTTTGGCAACGCTCTGCTTGTTTATGAGGAGCAAACCATTGATAGGATTGTAAGATACTTTAAGCCATACGACAGCAAGATAGAGGCAAGGTATGGCTTTACAATAGATGAGGCATTGCGTTTTTTCTTGCATGTGAGAAAGATTAATAATGACAAACTTAATACCATTGTCAATCCTTATGCTAATACATTTTCGCGTTATGCAAACAATCCAGAAGAATGGAGTAAATTGACGCAAAAGTTTATTGACAGGGGTGTTAAAGATCCAAGAGAATGGTGGTTTCAACCAGAACTGAGTGGATTGCTGGAAACCATGCAGACCAACCCAGGAGAAATACACGTTCATTCGAAGAAAGAGCTGTTGGATTTAGATATTGATCCTAGTCACTTGCAACGGTTGGCTGACTTCTTCAATTATGACAAGAAAACGTTGGAGGGCCAAACCATTTATTACGCCGACAAGCATTATTTTGAGTCGAACCCCTTAATTCAGTATGGAGATAAGTGCATTTGTCTGGACAAGTTTTTGATTGAAGGGTTGTATTTCAGGATAGACGAGGCTCTGCAAAAAGACGAGGCTATTGGGAAGAAATACAAGCAACAAAAAGACGATGCATTTGAAGACAAAGTGGTGGAACTTTTCAGGCGTTTCTTTCCGGAGAAGACAAAAATCTTCACGAACTATTGTGTTGATGGAGTGGCTGAAAATGATTTGCTTGTTGTTTACAACGACACCTGTATTGTTGTTGAGATAAAGGATTGTGGTTTCCGTCCTCCATTTCGTGACCCTATTAAAGCTTACAGCCGCATTAAGCGAGATTATGAAAATGCCATACAATTGGGCTATGAACAATGCAAACGAGTTGAGGATGTTTTGACGGCAGGCAAAGATGTAGATATTCTGGATGCCGATAACAAACACAAGCTGCTTTATTGCTTAAAAAAACAAGAATATCGGTGATGTGTGGTCGATAGTTGTTACCGATTTCAAGTATGGCCAGATCCAGACAAATCTCGGTTCTTTGTTGCAGAAAGATGAAGAGGCATTATATCCATGGTCGGTGTGTGTTGACGATTTGGAATCATTGTTTCTTTTGATGCGCAAAATGTTGAAGGGAATGGCTCCTTCACGCTTTATTGAGTTTCTTGATTATAGGGAGAAACTGCAGGAACGGATAATGTGTGCCGACGAATTGGAAATCTGTGGATGGTATCTTTGTGACAGGGAGCAATTCAAAGAATATGCCGACAAAGACCTTCTAATTTGTACCACCCCCAACATGGCCGTAGTGTTTGATGCCTATTATCATATTGGTCTTGGTTTCAAAAACGAACTGGATATTGAATACAAGAAACATTACCCATTGCCTGACTACCCAAAGCATTTTGAGTTGAATGAAATGACGGGGGAGAAAATAAGAGGGATGAGTAAAGACATACAAGATGCGAAAAATAGATGCCAATAAACTGTTTCAGATGAACGAGGCTTTGGCTTCGCTTTTGCAGGAAGGGAAGCTGGACGAGGCCGACAAACTGGATGAGGAAATGATGCAGTATGTCGGCACCAATGGTCGTGTTGTCATCAATCAAGTGATAGCTCCACCACGGTTGATGTATATGTATGCCTTCAATAGGGCAATGCTTCAGATGAATCACTCGTGGGTTCAGGAGGCTGTGCTGAGCATGATAGATGTAATGGAAACCCTGTACTATGGGAGGGTGCAAGAAGACATCTATTTTGTGTTTGATATGTTAGCAGAGTCGCGAGGGAGGCGCAACCAACATTATCAGCCCTTCGAGTTGGCTTGCGACTCGCTGCTGATGGCAACGCTCTGCACAAGGAGGTTCCCATCCATCGCATTGTCATTCTTTTGGAAGACCAGAACCTTATTCAAGGAGACAGGCTTGGAAGATTTGAAAGATTTCACAGATACTTTCATTAGAACACAGTATGAGCTCCTTTCCATCCAATATGGCAAATTAGACCCAGAAGGGGCGGCAATGTTCAAAGAGGCTGCCTCAAACATCACAGCCGTCTGCAAAATCCCTGCCCGTGAAACAGTTCACAGGCCTAACCTTGTGCCAATTGAGAGAACACACTTTGGCCAATTGAAAAAAGAAGAAGAACAGCAAAAGGAGTCGGCGTTTAAGGATTGCGATTACCATGTAATCACCTATGAAGAGGTTGAGCATATTGCCAAGTTGTATCCTGAGTTTGACAGCAAGCAGTCGTTGGTGACAAAACTGTTGGGGGGATTGGATGAGAGTCATCCTGAGAAACTGCCCAATATTCTTGAAGTGCTGGAAGTGGTGTGCTATGACGAAGAACGGTATGGTGTGTTGTATGACAGAAAGTCTCCTTTTGCCAAATTGGGTACCGGTGCTCACGATGAGGACGGCAAGATTGAAACTGTTGTCAACCCTGATGGGAAGTACGTATATTGGGCACAGGGTCTTGTGAAGAACCTTTTCTATAGAGGCCAGACCATAAAGTACAATCCATGCTACGCTTCGCTGTATCGCAATTTGAGCAAGAAACAGCAGTTTGTTGAGCTGCTCAAAATGTGCGAGTTTTCCATATTGCTTCACAAGCATCCTTCATCAACGTTATTCAACATTGGCTTATCAAACCATTTGGGCAATGGAAGGGACGAACACCATAGCCTTCATATTGACGATGAGGCTTTGGCCCAACACTATGGCATCAAGACACCTTTTCTTGATGTAACCGCCGATAAATGGGTGGCCGCGTTCTTTGCCTGTTGTGACTATAAAAGTAACCCCGTAGGTGAACGTGATATTTATGAGAAGCATACAAAGGAAGATGTGGGCGTTTTTTACGTCTATCAGGCCAATCCGGATTTCGCTTCTGACGGTGCCTTTCGCCCGATAGGGATGCAGCCCCAATCGCGCCCTGTGAGGCAAGCGGGTTATGTAAGGAAACTTGATGAAAAAGAGGACTTCAACACTATTGCAACAGCGATACCGTTTAGGTATCATTCAGGGTGTACAAGTATCCTCTACTGGCTGTTCGACCAATCGGGGCAGATACAGCCATCGGAGGTAATAGAACTAAAAGCCAAACGCATTGTTGCGGAAGAACATTGCTTTTCAGAGGCAGCATACCAGTTGGTTCACCGCAAATACTTCAGTGAGCTGAGTGATGAGGAGTTTGAAGCGATGGTGGATGATTACCAACTTAAGAGTCAGGCAGATCCGATTGTGGATTTCACTCCAGAAGAGCTGCGACAGTGTGAAGAAGAGAGAAAAATGATAGAACCTTATTTGCGATTCAATACCAGGACGGAGCAAATTATTATTATGCCATTTGATGCCTGATGGCGGAATGGCTCTTTTGTGGCTTTCCTAAAATGTAGCCTTTCTAAAAAGGGGATATTTTATAATCATTTTATGAGAAATCTTAACTTCAATAATATTAGACCGCTAAACGGGTCTGCTGAAGATGGTTTTGAAGAATTTGTGTGCCAACTGGCACGCAAAGAGGAGATTCCATGCAAAAAGACATATGTGCGTAATGGTAAGCCAGATGGTGGGGTGGAATGCTACTGGATTCTTGAAGATGGGAGTGAGGTGGCTTGGCAGGCTAAATTTTTCTGTAAAGCTTTTGATAATTCACAATATCAACAAATAGATAGTTCGGTAAAAGAAGCTCTGAATAGCCATCCTAATCTGAGAAGATATATCATAGCAGTACCCACAGACCCGCCAGATGCCCATGTTGATGGTAGGATGAGTATGAAGGAGAGGATTGATGGCTATGTGGAAAGATGGTCAAAGGCTAATTCCTACGTTACCTTTGAATTCTGGTGGGCAACTGACTTAATAGAAAGACTTCAAAAACCTTCAAACCAAGGAAGGCTAAGATTCTGGTTCGGTGAAAACGAGTTTACAGATGAGTATCTGAAACGGTACAATTCGGACTCAATAAAAGATTTAGGTAAACGATATACACCGGAGCTGAATGTCGAGGTTGGGGCTGCTAATTATTTTGAGGTGCTGTCGAGGGGGGAAACCTTGGTTCGCTATCTTAATCAGGAATTACAAAAGGCAGAGGATGCTTGTAGGAAAATAGAAAGCGAAAAAGCTTGTCATGATGTACAAGATAAGATAGAGAATGTTCGGGTTTTAATTAGACGAATAAAGGAAATCAATGTCTTAGGTATAAATGAAATGCCTTTATTAGCGTTCTTGTCTTCCCTTAAATCATTGGCTGAAGCGGTACAAGACATTGCCAACAATGATTTAGATAAAGAGCAAACAACTTATGAAGAGGAAAGATTATATCGAAAATTATATGATTATGCTTTTGATGTACTGAATGTATTTAACAATTTGCATCAAGACATCATGAGGCTGATTAATGACCCGATTTTGATTCTTGAGGGCGAAGCGGGTGTGGGCAAGTCGCATCTAATAGCTGAAGTGGTGAGACGTCGGGAAAAAGACAACCAAGCCAGCCTGCTTTTTCTAGGACAGAAATTCATCACCGATGAAGATCCTTTCGCTCAGATGATGAAGATGCTTTATTTTAGCGGTACCCCAGAAGAGTTGTTAGAAACCCTTGAAGCAAAGGCCGAGTCGACGGGTCACCGTCTAATCATCTTTATAGACGCCATTAATGAGGGACATGGGCTGAATATCTGGCAAAGAGACATCCGTAGTTTTATTGATAGGATCAGACAGCACCCATGGCTTGGATTGGTCATGAGTATTCGCTCGTCATATCTGCCTGCAATATTTCCAAGGGAAGAGTTTGACTATGAGTACTGTGTGAGAGCAAGGCATTATGGATTTGGTCGTAATACTTTAAAGGCTGTAAAACTCTATTTTAAAGAATATGACATATTATACCCATCGGTTCCACTGCTTAACCCGGAATTCAGGAATCCACTGTTCTTACATTTGTTTTGCGAAGGAATGAAAAACAATGGTTTTAGGAAGATTCCGGATGGGATAAGGGGCATAATCTCGGTCATGAATCTGTTTTTTGATGGCGTAGAGAAATCTATTAGAAAGAGAAAGAACTATTCGTCATCAATCAAAAATGTAGAAAGAGCCGTCCGCAAATTCATAGCATATACCACAAAAGAAGGGCGACATGAAATGCCTGCAGACATTGCAGTTGAATTGTTTGCGGATATTTGTCCGAGTATTTTTGTTGAAGGTGAATTGATGGAATGCCTTGTTTCTGAAGGTGTTTTCAGTAAAAATGTATTTCGTAAGGAAGATGGTGTGTATGGGGAATGTATATACCTGACATACGAACGATTTGAAAATATATTGCAAGCAGAGTACCTTATAGACGAATTGCAATTTGATACTGAAGCTTTGGAGGAATATGTCCAGAAGTTTAATAACCCTTATCGGATTGGAGGGTTGTTGGAATCACTGGCCATTTTGTTGCCAGAACATAAAAGTGTAGAACTCTACGATAAACTGCCTCATTATTATAATACTAAAGCGGTTGCAAATGCTGTGCTTTCCAGTTTGATATGGAGAGATGAAAACACTATAGACGCGCATCTTGATAAGTATTTTATGGAGTTTATGGATGTAATTCAATTCAGAGATCGCTTTATCAAAACCATTATGGAGGTTGCTTTTAATGCAGGAAACTATTATAATGCCGATTATCTTCATAGAATGCTTTCGCCAAGGCGGTTAGCTGACCGGGATGCTATGTGGATACCTACATTATATCGTATATACGATAGTCAGGACAATATCATAGAAGAAATCGTTAGCTGGGTTTGGGATGAAAGTGATAAGGTTATTATTGATGAAAAGTCTGTAGAACAGGGTGCTACCTTGTTGTCATGGTTCCTGGCAAGTACCAATCGGAAGCTTCGTGACACAGCGACAAAAGCTCTCGTTCAACTTCTTCATAATAGGATGCAGATGTTGATACCGCTTTTGGAGAAGTTCTCAGCAGTAGATGATCCATACATTCATGAAAGGCTATATGGTGTGGCCTTCGGGTGCGCTGTAAGGTCGAAATCGAAAGAAAACTTAACAAGTCTTTGTCAGTATATTTACTCGAAGGTGTTTGATGAGGAAGGAGAAGTATATCCTCATGTCTTGCTTCGTGACTATGCAAGGGAAGTTATAGAATATGCGGTTTCAATAGGTGAGGAAGTGGATGTTGATTTTGAAAAAATACGGCCTCCATACAATAGTTCCTTTGGCTTTAAGCCCGTGCCTGACGAAGAAATAAAATCCATATTAGACGGATGTGGTGGGTATGAGAAATCTCCAGGTTTATGTAGTATGTTAACATCCATGTTTACAGAACATTCTACAATTGGCTTTTCGTATGGAGACTTCGGCAGATATACATTCCAAAGTGCATTGAGCAATTGGAAAATTGATGCAGAACAGCTAAGTAATGTGGCAATAAAACTCATTATTGACAAGTATGGCTACAGGGAGGCAAAACACGGTGAGTTTGACAAGAACATAGGTTCCGGAAGAGGACGAACGACAATCCCCAATGAGCGGATAGGCAAGAAATACCAGTGGTTGGCCTTGCATGAATTGTTGGCTAGGGTGGCAGACAATTTTCCCAAACAAGAGTATAGGTGGAGTGAGAGTGAAGTTGAATATGAGGGACCATGGGATCCTCATATCAGAGATATAGACCCGACCACCCTTATTCGAGTGAATGAGGATTGGGGCGAGTCGGATTCCCGTGTGGATTTCTGGTGGAATTGTGGACAGTATACAAACTGGAATGTTGAATTGGTCGATTGGCTTAATAAAGACGATGATGTTCCGCCTGTCGAACCGATTATAGACATGAAAGATCCTGATGGAGGTGATTGGCTTGCCCTAGAATGCTTTCCTGGCTGGGAAGAACCCCATGGCGAAGATGATGTATACAAAAGACTGTGGTATCAGGTGAGAAGTTGTATCGTTGATGAAAAAGAATTTTCGCAAGTTTATGAATGGGCAACAAAACAGAACTTTGTCGGGAGATGGATGCCGGAACGCAGTGAAAGGTATGAAATGTTTTATCGAGAGTATTATTGGTCGCCGGCATATAGGTGTTTTGATAATGAGGGACTGACGAGAAAAGAGATTTATGATAAAACGACGAACCAACTCATAACACACGCAGATGTGACATCAATCTGTTATTTATGGGAGGCAGAAGGGGATTATTCAAAAGAAACATCCTTTAGCATTCTTATTCCATCAAAGCAGTTATTTGACGGTATGAAAATGAAACACGCAGATGAGGAAGGGGCGTATTTGAACGAAGAAGGTAATTTGGTTTGTTTTGATGCGGGAGTTTTAGAAAAATCAAAAACCTATCTTTTGGTACGGAAAGAGGCACTGTTGGATTATCTCAAGAAACATCACAAGAAGATATTGTGGTATGTGCTTGGTGAGAAGAATGTAATAGGAATACATAATTATCAGAATGTGCCCGATTTACCCACGTGGCTTGTGATAAGTGGCACTTATACTTTGGATGAAAATGGTAAGGTGGTTGGGAATTTGAAGACGAGTCATGAGGTGTAAGAAGAATTCATAGAAATCCATCAAGAACCCGATGAGGGTGTTTAGAGATCAACGTAAGGTAAGGAAAATGGATAAAAATCTAAAAAAATATCGATATTATATAATTATCTAAGAAAAAAATAGATATATTTGCAAAATTATTGTTGATAACTATTCTTTTGGAAGAATTCGGAATATGAAAGAAGCCAAGCTTTTCAAGCAAGACATTGCCATTCAGGCCATTTTGTACATCTTGGAACGGATGGGAGGCACGTGTGACATTCACAAATGTCACAAGATACTGTATTTTGCTGATAACGAGCATCTTTCGAAATATGGTCGCTCTATTACAGGAGACGCCTACGTTCGTATGGAATTTGGCCCTGTCCCGACCTGTATTTACGATTTGCTCAAAGCCGTTCGTGGAGATAGCTATTTTGCTGAGCAAGTTGACGGCGTTAGGAAGAGTTGTTTCTATTTTGTAAACAACAAAGATATTAAAGCAGTGGCTCAGCCTGACATGTCCTATCTCTCGGAGAGTGATGTGGAGATGTTGGACAAGTATGTTGAACAATTCAAGAACAAAAGCTTCGAAGAGATATCGGAGGCATCTCATGGTTATGCATGGTCGCATACAGCACAGAATGGAGTTATCAGCGTTCGTGACCGTCTGACAGAGATGGGCGATTCTGATGAATACATCAATTACATAGAGGAGCAGATGCGTGCTGAGGAGGCTGTGCTGTAATTGGAGATGGTTAGAGCTCCAGGGTAATGAGCGGTCGCTATAAGAAGTTTTTTTACTATTCAATATAACAGAATAATATATTTCAACGAACAAAAGAATGGCCAAGCACTATTTTTGACAACCTATCAAGGCGAGCCAAAAACTCGCCTTGATTGTAAGAGGATTTCTGTGCCATGAAAACCAAAGATACCCTAAACGACTTTAAGAACCAACTAGCCCGTCAGCAGATGATAGGTGAGGTTGCCATGGGTGTGCGAAAACTTTCATTCGAAGCTTTCAAGCGGAAAGCTAGAGAGCATCAGATCGATTTCAGGGAGAATGAGCTTGGTGTGGGCTTTTACAAATATCCGAATGTGCTCAAGCTGAATGACGCCAAGAAAGGACTGATCTTCTTTGGGGGATTCCGGAAAGTGATCTTGGACGAGCTTAAGAAGCCCGTTGCCCCAACATCGGCAGTGCCTAGCGGACAGATGTTGACCAACCTGCTGCGCAGCGAGCATATACCTTACAATATCTTCTTCCCGATGAGAAAAGACCTGGAGGGGTGTAAGCGCCTTCTCAACAAGATCTTGGGAAGAGAAGAGATTGCGTCAATTACCGATATCCTCATTGAATACCATCCTGAACCACCAGAGGAGTATCTGGACGACCGCACCGCTTTTGACGTTTACATTTCTTATCTCAACCAATCGAACCAATCATGCGGTATCGGCATTGAAGTGAAATACACCGAGAAAGAATACCCTTTGAAGCCCGATTCGAAGGAATACAAGCATGTTAAAGACAGCACGGGCAAAACATGCCTTTCGGGCGCCTACTTGGATGTTACAAGAAAGTGTGGTTATTACAAAGTTGGCGTTTCTGACGACGACCTAGTCTCAAACAAATTCCGTCAGATATGGCGAAACCACATCCTTGGCGCTTCAATGGTCCTTCGTGGCGTTATCGCCAATTTCATCAGCATAACCCTCTATCCGCAAGAAAACATCCACTTCAGCCTGGACGCCATGACCAAATACAAGGCAATGTTGAAGCCTGAACATTACAACTCTTTTGTGCCATTGAGCTACGAGAACCTGTTCGCCGAGATGGAGAACTTCCTGAATCTGGAACACAAAGAGGAATGGATGGCGTATTTGAGGAGGAGGTATTTGTTCAATGTTTTATAATCGAAAAAATGATTTGTGCGTTAAACAATGATTGGGTAAAATAATAGTTGTAAATTAAACTTTTATTTGTATTTTTGCAGCGTAAAGGTTTAAAATAAAACTGTTATGGAAGATGTTTATATGCTTGCTGATGAGATGATTCTGAGCAAAATTGGACAGAAGCTGAAGGCGGTGCGGTTGAAGCAAAACATCACGCAGCAGAGGCTTGCGGAGGATGCAGGGGTGTCGCTTTCGACGGTAAAAAAGATCGAAAATGGCGAGATCCGCTCGTTTGAGTCGCTGCTCAGGGTGTTGCGGATGCTGGGCAAACTGGAGGTGCTGCAACCGCTGGTGGAGGAGGAGCAGCTGAGTCCGAGCGAGTATTATGAGATGGTCAATAAGGCAAGCAAGGCCCAACGCAAGCGTGCGACGGGTAGCAGATGTCGGTAAACGGCAAGTTTGATGGAAAAAATCAAAATTGTTACATCGATAAAGGTGTTTTTGAGAAAAAACGGATAAATTTGCAGCCTAATCACTCGAGAATGAACGCCATCCACCGCATACATCTCTGCCTCGCCAAAATGTCACCAACAGGTGAGGAACAAAAATATATCCAAGAGGCCTTCGACACCAACTGGGTGGCACCTTTGGGACCCAATGTGGATGCGTTTGAAAAGGATTTGGAGGCTTTTATCAACTTTCCACTTTCCACTTTACCTCCCATTCGGTCGGTGAGCCCTTCGGGGTTCCACTTTCCACTCAAACATGTCGCCGCCCTGAGCTCCTGCACTGCCGCTATCCATGTGGCCCTGATGCTTCTCGATGTCAAATCAGGCGACGAGGTGATGTGCCAAAGCTTCTCGTTCTGTGCCAGTTCGAACCCGGTGGTGTACTGCAGTGCCAAGCCCGTGTTCGTGGATTCTGAAGATAAGACCTGGAACATGTCGCCGGAACTTCTCGAAGAGGCTGTCAAAGACAGAATGGCAAAGACAGGAAAGAAGCCGAAAGCCATCATCGTGGTGGACCTCTATGGAATGCCTGCGAGATGGGATGAGATCGAGGAGATATCACACTGCTATGGAATTCCTGTGATCGAGGATGCTGCCAACGCCATGGGCTCCTATTACAAAGGGAGACCCTGCGGCACCTTCGGGGATATCGCAACCCTGTCGTTCAACGGCAACAAAATCATCACCACAAGCGGGGGAGGAGCCCTCATCTGCAAGGACGAAGCGACAAAGAAACGCGCCGTCTTCTTGGCGACTCAGGCCAAAGAACCATACCTTCATTATGAACACAAAACCATCGGCTTCAATTACAGAATGTCGAATATCTGCGCTGGCATCGGCCGGGGACAGATGACAGTGCTCAACGATCACATCCGTCACCATAAACACGTTCATGAGCTATACAAGGAACTATTAAAGGATGTGGTCGTTCAAGACAATCCCAATGCTGATTTCGATAGTAACTTCTGGCTCTCGACAATCCTTTTCAAAAAGGAACTCGATACGGAAGCCTTATGTCTGGAACTCGACAAACTCGGTATCGAGGCACGTCCCCTCTGGAAACCGATGCACCTGCAGCCAGTGTATAAGAATGCCCCAGCCTACGTCAATGGCGTCAGCGAAGCGCTCTTCAAGACGGGTATCTGCCTGCCTTCAGGGCCGTATGTGAGCGATGATGACATTGATTTTATCGTTAATTCCATAAAAAACACAATATGAGAAACAACCATATCGTAATCATGGCCGGTGGCGTGGGAAGCCGCTTCTGGCCGCTGAGCACTCCGGAGTACCCCAAACAGTTTATCGACATCCTCGGCTGCGGACGTACACTGATACAGCTGACCGTGGACCGCTTCAAAGGCATTGCCCCGATGAGCAACTTCTGGGTGGTGACAAATGCAGCATATGTGGATATCGTGAAGCAACAGCTGCCCGACATCCCAACCGAGCATATCTTGGCGGAACCTGCCGCTAGAAACACCGCACCATGCATCGCATGGGCCTGCTGGAGCATCAAGAAAGAAGACCCGCAGGCCAACGTGGTGGTGACACCCTCCGATGCCGTGGTGATGAACCCCGAAGAGTTCCGCCGTGTGATAGGCAACGCCCTGGACTTCACCGACAGCCACGACGCCATCGTTACCATCGGCATCAAGCCATCACGACCCGAGACGGGCTACGGCTATGTGGAGGCACTGCCCGCCGTGGACGGCGAGATATGCGGGGTGAAGGCTTTCAAGGAAAAACCCGACCACGAGACGGCCTTGCGCTATGTTGAGGCGGGCAACTACCTCTGGAACGCCGGCATCTTCGTGTGGAACGTGGAGACCATCACAAGCTGTATCACACGTTACAAACCGCTTATAGCAGCCCAAATGGACAAAATTGTCAACTCTCCACTTTCCACTTTCAACTTTCAACTTAAAGAGCTTTTCCCACAATGCGAGAAGATCTCCATCGACTTCGCCGTGATGGAACCCGCAGCTGCCGACGGAATGGTCTATACCCATCCAGCCGACTTCGGGTGGAGCGACCTGGGCAACTGGGCGTCACTGCACGACAAACTGCAGAAAGACGAGAACGGCAACGGCGTGGTGGGCAACGTGAAACTCTATGAGTGCAACAACTGCGTGGTCCATGCCGAAGACGTTAAAAAAATGGTGCTCCAAGGCCTCGACGGCTATATCGTGAGCGAAAAGAACGGCCAGATCCTCATCTGCAAACGCAGCGAAGAACAAAGAATCAGGGAGTTCTCATCTCAGTAAATCACTTTTTTTGAAATCAAAGGCCGGATTCCGAAAGGGGTCCGGCTTTTTTTATGCGTTTTTTGTTTTGATTTTTATTTGACACTTCCTATATTTGCAAGCTATTTGTGAAAATCTGTTTTGACTATGAGTAATTCGGAAAAACGTATTAGCATTACCAGATGGATGCGTAACTTTTTCAGCAGAAGGGTGTTGCCTTATTGGTGCGTTCTGCTTCTCGATACTTCAATCGTGTTTTTTTCCTGTATATTCTGCTTCTGGGTGCAGAACCGCTCGGTGGTACTGCTCACACATAGAGACAGCGTGCTTGTGACATCGGCGTTTTACGCTGTGCTGAGTTGGATCGGCGCCAGGATATTCAGGACCTACTCTGGAGTGGTCCGTTATTCAAGCATGATAGACCTGATGAAAGTGTCCTACGCCAACCTGGTCACCCTCGGACTGGCATTGCTCACCCACTGGGTGCTGAAATGGCAAGGCGTTAACATCCTTAGCGCTATCTCGCCCCTGGCCATCGTGGCCTCACTGGTGGTGGCCACAATGCTGCAATGGGCCATGCGACTCCTGGTGAGAACAGTGTTCGAACAGACGGAACAACAGGTCAAAAAGACCCGAGTGCTGATCTACGGCGCCCTCACCGGCGGCGTGGGCCTGGCCAAGAACATCCGTGACCAGAAACCTGCACAATATGAGCTCTGTGGCTTCATCTCCCACGAACACCGCATCCGCAGCATGAGCCTCATGGGCGTCCCAGTGTTCAACCCCGACGACGACTTGGCCGCCATCGTGAAGAAACTGAAAGTAGAAGCCGTGCTGGTGAGCCCACTTCGCGTGGACGACTTCCGTAATAACCAGAAAGTGCAAGACGTGCTCATCGGCGCAGGATGCAAGATACTGATGGCTCAACTTGAAAAAGAAGCCAGCGTGGTCGACGGCGAGCTGGAAGAAGGGGCAGAGAAAAACATGTCACTGAAAGAAGTGAACGTGGAAGACCTGCTGCCGCGCCAACAGATCAAAGTGGACATGAATTCGCTGGAAGCCATGCTCACAGGAAAGAAAGTGCTCATCACCGGCTCAGCTGGCTCCATCGGCGCCGAGATCGTCCGACAAGTGGCTGCCTTCCACCCATCCAAGATGATGCTCATCGACCAGGCTGAGACACCTCAACACGACATCCGCCTGATGATGGCCAACGAATTCCCCGACGTGCCTTGCGAAGTGGTGGTGACCAGCATCAGCCGCCGTACACGCATGGAGAGTGTGTTCAGGACCTTCCGCCCGGACTATGTGTTCCATGCCGCCGCATACAAACACGTGCCCATGATGGAAGACAACCCTAGCGAGGCAGTCATGAACAACATCTATGGCACCAAGGTAATCGCCGACATGAGCGTGCAGTTCGGCGCCAAGAAGTTCGTGATGATCTCGACCGACAAGGCAGTGAACCCGACCAACGTGATGGGCTGCTCGAAACGTATCTGCGAGATCTACGTGCAGAGCCTCGACCGTAAACTGAAAATGGAAGCGCTCGAGAAACAGCATGAGACGGGTGAGAAAATGGAATATACCCAATTCGTCACCACCCGCTTCGGCAACGTGCTGGGCTCCAACGGCTCAGTGATACCGCTCTTCCGCGAACAGATCAAGAAAGGCGGCCCCGTCACCGTCACCGACGAACGCATCGTGCGTTTCTTCATGCTCATCCCCGAAGCCTGTAAGCTGGTGCTCGAAGCTGGTACCAAAGGCAACGGCGGCGAGATATTCGTGTTCGACATGGGCGAGCCAGTGAAGATCGCCGACCTGGCCAAACGCATGATAGCCCTCTCAGGCGCCAAGAACGTGGAGATAAAATATACCGGCCTCCGCGAAGGCGAGAAACTCTATGAAGAGGTCCTCAACGAACTCGAAGGCACCAAACCGACCTTCCACGAGAAGATCCGTATCGCACAAGTGCGCGAATACGACTACGACGAGGTATCCCGCGACATCGATGAACTGGTCGACATCTCCAAACTGTTCGACAATATGAACACCGTCCGCAAGATGAAACAAATCGTCCCGGAATATAAGAGCAATAACTCGGTGTACGAAGTGTTGGATAAAAGATAAGAGATAAAAGATAAAAGTTGCGGTGGGTGATGAGTGATGAGGGGTATTAAGAACCTTATTAAATTCTGTTTCGACCGTTTGGCGGCACTATTGGGATTGGTGGTGCTGGCACTGCCTATGGGGATCATCGCCATCATTGTGCTGGTCACCATGAAAGGTGGTCCCGTGCTCTACAGACAGGTCAGGGTGGGGAAGGACGGAAAGCTGTTCAAAATACATAAGTTCCGTACCATGACCAACGACCAAGAGGTGTCGAACATCGCCTATCCCAACAAGGCTCGCATCACTCCTTTCGGGGCATGGCTGCGCAAACATAAACTCGATGAACTGCCGGAACTGTGGGACGTGCTCATCGGAAACATGAGTTTCGTGGGCCCGCGACCTGACGTGCCTGGCTATGCGGATCAACTGCAAGGCGACGATAGGGTGGTGCTGCAGATGCGCCCAGGCATCACAGGGCCTGCAACGCTGAAGTACCGCGATGAGGAACATCTGATAGAGACCTACGTGAAACAGGCCAAAGCCAACGGCGACTCACGCCCAGAAGACGAAATCGCCCTCCATTACAACGACGAAGTGATCTATCCCGACAAAGTCCGCATCAATGTGGACTATTACAGAAACTTCTCCTTGTTAAAAGACCTCTCCATCATCCTCCACACTCTCTTTCACTAACTTTTATCTCTTAACTTTTATCTTTTATCTCTTATCTCTTAACTCACCTCATGCTCCTTCCCGTCGTCAACCAACTTGATCACGGTCGGCGCGATATGCGCTGAAGGTGTCTGATACTTGATGACATACGTCGATGAGCCATAGCGGTAGCGGATGGTGAAGCCTTCCCATTCGGTGGGCACATGCGGATCGATGGTGAGGGTGTCGCCTTCCTTGTGGAAGCCGAGGATGTTCTCGATACCGGTCTTGTAAGCCCACGAGGCGGAACCAGTGTACCAGGTCCAACCACCACGACCGGGATGTTGCGGGTTGCTGTAGATGTCGGCGGCGATGCAATACGGCTCGACCTTGTATTTCAACACGTCGGCCAGGGTTTGGGTGCGGTGGATCGGGTTGATCAATGAATAGAGGAAGTAAGCCATGTCGGTGCGTCCCTCTTTGAGCTGGGCCATGATATACCACATGGCGCCGTGGGTGTACTGACCGCCGTTCTCACGCACGCCTTCGGGGTATTGCATGATGTAGCCAGGGTTGTCGGCTGAGTTCTTGAAGGCCGGGGTGAGGAGCTGGATGATCTCATGCTCACGGTTCACCAGACGGCTGTCGGTCTCACGGAAGATGGACTGTTTCTGCTCGGGCGTGGCCACGTCGGTGAGGATGCTCCAAGCCTGCGAGATGAGGTCGATCTGACATTCGGTGTTGTTGAGCGAACCCATTGGGTGGCCGTTGTCGAAGAAGGCGCGGAGGAACCAGAATCCATCCCAGGCCTGGCTCTGCAAGGCGTCGATGAGACGGGTGCGGAATTGGCTTAGCTCCTCGCAATAGTTCAGGTCGGCATCGGGCATCTTCTGGGTGAGTTCCTCCATCTTGGGCAACAGGTCGCAGAGGAAGAAAGCCACCCATACGCTCTCGCCCTTGCCTCCAACGCCGACACGGCTCATGCCGTCGTTCCAGTCGCCACAACCCATCAAGGGTAAGCCGTGCTTGCCGATGCGGCCCATGCTTCTATTAATGGATCTCTTGAGGTGCTCATATAACGTGGCTTTGGTCTCTGAAGCGGAATAATTAATGCCTTTTTCGGCTTCGTTGGCGCCAAGGGCGTCGCCTTGACAGAAGGGCACTTCCTCGTTGAGGATGTTGTAGTCACCTGTGACTTTCACATATTGGTAGGTGACGTAGACGAGCCACAGGTAGTCGTCGCTGAAGGTAGTCCTTGCACCGAACTTCATGCTCTCGTGCCACCAGTGCAGCACATCGCCTTCGGCGAACTGGTGCGCGGCGTGGTCGAGGATCTGACGACGGGCGTAGTCGGGATCGCTGTAGAGCAGGCTCATCACATCCTGCAGCTGGTCGCGGAAACCGGTGGCACCGCCCACCTGATAGAAACCGGCACGGGCGAAGAGACGGGAGGCGTACACCTGATAGAGGTACCAGCGGTTGACCATGTAGTTGAAGGCCTTGTCAGGGGTCTCCACCTGGATGTGGCCAAGCTTCTCGTCCCAGAAACGGGTGACGGCGTCGAACTCCTTGTCGATGGCTTGGATGTTGAAAGTGCCAGGGACTTGTTCCGGACGCTCTAGGACGGCGATCACAAAGGCCACCACACGCTCGCGTTTGGCAGGGATGGTCACCTTCAGGCCGAGACGCTTGCGGTTGGGGTATTTGAGCGAGTAGTCGTACTGTTCGTTGTCGGCCGAGTCGGTGACAGCGGTGAGTTGCACACGGGTGTCGCGATACAGGTCGTGATAGACGTTGCGGGCCAAGATGCTGTGCGAGGCTTCGTCCCATTCGGAGTAGATGTAACGGGCCGTCTTCTCCTCAGTGGTGCCCAACACAAGCTTGTACACCATGTCGAGTTGCAACTCCATGGGCTCGTCGGTCTTGTTCTCGATCTTGACCTGATAGTATTTCTCGAGCCGTTGCTCGGCCACAAACACACGTGTCTTCACATTGAAGGTGTCGTAGTGGGCGTCGAAAGCGGAGAAGCCTTGTCCGTGACGGGCGGTGGCGGGGATGAACTGCTGTTTATTAATGAGGAGCATCTCAGCGGTGCTGTCGCGGACGATGTCGTTGCTCCAGGCGGTGAGTTTGTACTGTTGCGCGTTGAAGGCGAAGGTGAAACCTGCCATGGTGGAACTCACGATGCAGCCGAATCTCGGGTTGGCGATGACGTTGATCCACGGCATCGGGGTGTTGGTGTTGGTGACCACGTAGTCGTGTCCCACATGGTCGTAGCCTCCGTATTGGTTGTAGAAGTCGAGGCTGCTCCACACATGGAACTGTGCGCTGGGTCGCATCACGGGGTATTCCACCTTGTCCTGATACTGTTGGTTGGCGGCTTCGAGGGCTTGGAGCTGCTGTTCGATGCGCTCGTGGTCGTTGAAGCTGACGCGTGCCACGGTGTGGAGTAGGGTGCGCTCGTCGTCGCTGAGGTCCTTGCCATCGAGGATGAACACTCGGCCCACCTCCTCGTGCGATGCCCACAAATGCTCGGTGTTGGCGATGTTGCGGATGAAATGGGTGAGACCGTCGTGGTCGTCGCCGGGAACGTCGTTGATGAACACCAGGTCGAGAACCATGCCGTGTACTTTGTAATATTCGAAGGCACGGAGCATCTCCTTGGCGAAGCCCGACTTATTAATGTCGTCGATTTCCATCACCACGATGGCGATGTCGCCGCTGATGCCGAAGCGCCACAGACCGCTCTGCGAGAGCTTGTTGTGGGCGAGCACCTCCTGACGGTTGTTGCCGAAGGTGGCGGTCTGGAGAATGTATTTCGAGATGCTGTTGTAGAGACGCATCTGCGAGCCTTTCAACAAGGACATGCCGGTGCGCATGTTGTTGAACACCGAGGCTTTGCGGAAGGCATCCTCGATGTCGATGGCGTTCTGGTATTGCTCCACGAGGGCAAACAGCTGCTCGCGGGCTTTGGCGAAGCCGGTGATCATGAAGGCTTCGACCGACTTGCCGGCGGGGACATGGAGGCGTCGGCGCATACTCATGATCGGGTCGAGGGTGGTGCCGACGGTATTGCTTAAGGTGCGGTGGTTGTCGATGACATGGGCGTGACGGATGCTGCCTCCACGGCCGAGGAACTTAAGACGCGAGGTCTCGTATTGTGGCAGTGAGGAGCTGGGAGTGAGTAGCGTGGAGTTGTCAGTGAAGAGCTTGTGGACCACATAATAGGTGATGTTGGACGCGGGCCTGCTGAAGATTAATGCCTCATGCTCGGCGTCGAACTCGCTGAAGACCTTCATGCTGTTGAACACACGGTGGCTGGCATCATCGATGCGGGGTGCCATCACCACCTCGCTGTAGGTGGTGAGCTCGAGGTCGACGTCGAGGCTGCCGTTGTTGGTGAAGGTGAAACGGCGTATCTCGGCGAAGTGGTCTTTCAACACGGTGACCTCGGTCTTGGTCTCGATGTCGTCATCGACACGCAGGTAGCTCACCTTGTCGGAGGCGAAACTCACACGGTACTGGGAGGGCATCACGTCGAGAGGCGAGTAGGTGTTGCTCCACAGCTTGTCGTTACGCAGGTTGCGGATATAAAGATAGGTGCCATAGTGATCGGCGGTGACCTTGCGATAACGATTGATGAGGATGTTGCGGTAGCGTGAGAATCCCGATCCACGGTCGTTGAGCAGCACGGTGTATTGTCCGTTGCTCACCACGCCGATTTCAGGCACAGTGGCGATGCCGTCGTAATCGCGGGCGTCGCTCTCGTTCTGCACCTTGGAGTATTGGTAACGTTTGTATTGGGTGACCTTCAAGTCGATGTAGGGCTTCACCTGGGCTTTCTCCTTCAGCAGGGTCTCCATTGACTTGAAGACGGGTTCCTGCATGAAGTAACGCTGCAAGCAGTGGCTGCCGAGGTAGTTGGCGAGCGAGGCGAGGATCATGCCCTGATGGTGGGCGTAGTGGGCCAGCACCGGCACGTGGTCGTCCTCGTCATAACTCTCGTAAAATCCCATGTCGTCGTACATGTTGAGGCTCTTGAACCGCTTCAGGTTCTCGTAAACCGCACGATCGTTGACGCCGATGGCCAGAATAGAGCTATAGGGCGATATCACGATACGGTCGGGCGTGGTGTTCTGGAACTTCAGGTAGGGCACGCCGAACGCATGGTATTTGTAGTTCTGCGCGTCATCAAGCTCATTGTAGGCGGTCTCCGAAATACCCCACGGCAATTCCTCATTCCGCATTCCGAATTCCACATTCTTAATAAAGGCCCGTTGTGCCCTCACGGCGAAGCTGTATGTCTCATCCATTAATGTGTGCTTGTAAGTCGGCAGGAATATTAATGGCATGAAATACTCGAACAGGGTGCCGTACCACGAGGCCACGCCTTTGTAACGCTTGTATTGGACCAGGGTCTTGTCGAGGCAGAACCAATGCTTGTAAGGCGCATCGCCTTGGGCGATGGTGAGGAAACTTGTGAGTCGGGCCTCCGACGCGAAGTTGTTGTAATGGTAGGGCAGGAGGGCATGGGCACCATAGTCGTACCCGATGCTGAACACGTCCAGCTCTGGATTATATAGCTTGGAGAAGTCAGTCTCTTCAATTAATTTGTTTACTCTGGCTAAGAGTTCTCGGTTTTCCGTTATCAGTTTTCCGTTTAAAAACCCTTTCAAAACATAAAGGCAGGCCACGAAGTTGCCGCTGTCGCAGGTGGAGATGAAGAAGTTGGGCAAGGCTTCAAGGGTGTGGATTTGGTACCAATTAAATAGGTGTCCGTTCCATTTATCTAATTTCTCTACAGTTTCGATGATATGTGTTAGACGTTCAACGGCTTCCTCCTGGGTGATGAACTCGAGTTCGGCAGCGGAGATGATGGAGGTGATGGAGTAGCCGATATTGGTCGGCGAGGTCTTGTAGTCGGCTTTCTTCTCTCGGTTGAGTTGGTAGTTGTCGGGGATGAGGTAATGGGTTTCCTCATTAATCTGACTGTCGAAGAAATGCCATGTGTCTTTGGCCAGCTGACGTATCTCCTCGACTTCCTTGGCGTTGAGGTTTTTCTTGTCTTGAGGGAACTTCTTGCCTAACCAGAACATCAGGAAAGGAGCGGTGATCCAGACGAGGGCGACCAGACAGGCGATGAGGAAACTGAAAACGGAAAATGGGAAACTGAAAATGGCTAACACCACCACGGCAATGGCGCAGACGTAGTTGAACCAGAACTTGCCGATATAATCGCCGAGGGTTCCTTTGGTACTCTTGGCGGCTTCGTCGCTGGTGATCCAGTTGAGCAGGTTCTTATGGCTGAACCACATGCGGTAACAGGCACGGACCAAGGCGTCGGTGTACATCCAGGCTTCCTTGGGAAGCAGGGCGAACTGTACCAATGAACGGTAGATGATGACCCGGAAACCGCGCATCAAGGTGGCGTAATAGTGGTAACGCTTGCCGAAGCTGGGCACCTTGGTGACCTGACCGAGGATGAAGAACACGATGGGGCTGGCGACTGCGAGGAAAGCGACTAACACGTACCAAGCGGGGGAAAGAGTGGAAAGTGGAAAGTGGAAAGTGGAAAGTGGGGCGGCGTAGCCGAAGAGGATGACCACCATTAATGCGAGACTCAAGACACTCCTGCGGAGGTTGTCGAAGATCTTCCAGCGACCGATGGTGTTCACCTGGTTCTTTACCTTCTCGCCACGCTCGTTGCGGACGGTGTTCTTCAACCAGCCGATGATCTGCCAGTCGCCGCGGGTCCAACGGTGATGGCGCTTAGCGTCGTCGATGTAGTTGGACGGGTTGTCGTCGAACAGCTCGAGGTCATTAATCAACCCACAACGGATATGGCAGCCTTCAATCAAGTCGTGGCTCAGGATGAGGTTCTCGGGGAAGGTGCCTTTCAACACCTTTTGGAATACTTTCAGGTCATAGATGCCCTTGCCGCAGAAGGAACCTTCATTGAAGATGTCCTGATACAACTCGAACGAGGCGGTGGTATAGACGTCGAGACCACCCAGACCGGCGAACAGCTGGGCGTAACGCGACTTGTTGGTGACTTCCACGTCGACATTCACTCGGGGCTGCATGATGCCATAGCCTGAGTTCACCCGCTTGCCGTCGGGCGACAGCTTGGCGCGGTTCAAAGGATGGGCCATGGCACCTATTAATTTTTGGGCTGAATAAAGCACCAACTCGGTGTCAGTGTCGAGGGTGATGATAAAGGTAATCGGGCATTCTGTCTTCTTCAACCATTCACTAATGGTCTCGCAACGGAAGCGTTTCTTCTTTTCTTCGTCAGAAGTGTTGCCTAAGACTAAATCGTTGAAATGCAGGATGGCACCGCGCTTGCGTTCATGGCCCAGCCAGCAGTTCTCGCCATCGCTCCAGGCACGGCGGCGGTACACGAAGTTGAAGATGGGAGCACCATACTTCTCGTTGAGCTCCTTCACCTTGGCCAGACCGGCCTCGACGACTTCCTCGTCCCAAGGCATGTCTTCGTTGGGACCTGCGGCGGCATCACCGATTAATGTATAATAAAGGTTCTGCCGACGGCGCTCGAGACGCTGTCCTTCGCTGGCACGATTAATATTTGAGAGGTAATAGATCTCCAACTGCTCAAGCAACTCGATGGTCTTGGCCTTGTTCTTCAAGATGGTGGGCATGATGACCATGGTGGCGTACTCCTCGGGTATCAAGCCGTCCTTGAACTTGATCTTGAAGGTGTTGACGGGCTTGTGTATCTTGTAGAGCAGCTGGTTGAAGAGGTCGATGACGATTTGGCTCATCGGCACGGCCATCAGCAGGGTGAGGATGACGGTGAGGGCGACGCTCTTGCTGAGGCCGTAGGCGAGACAGGCGAATCCGAAGGCGAGGGCGAAGGAGAAGATGCTGACGATGGCGACGTACCAATGGGCACGCGACTTCCAGTTCTTCGGCGGGAAGAGCTGCCAACCCACATGCTCGCCTTTGGCGTCGGCCTTGGCCACGAGCTCTTTCACCAACTCATATTCCGTCTTCCGCTCTCCGTTCTCCGTTTTCCGTTTGGTCAGTCTGACGATCTTGGCCCGATAGTCGTCCTTGGTGCGGTCGTACATCTGGTCGTACATGCCAGCCTTCTCTCCCTTGAGGGCCTGCTCGGAATAGCTCACGCTGTCGATGAGTTCCGACACGGGCATGCGCGTCATCTTCTTCAACGAGTTGAAGAGGTTCATCATCATCAGGTTGTGTTGGGCGGCCTCGTTGAGTTTCTCCATGTCGGCCATCGATCGGTCGGTGGGGGAGTAGTGGTAGGCGTTGGTGGCCTTAAGGTCGGAACAGAGACTGGCCAGCTCCTTCAGCAGGATGTGCTTCATCAATGGAATCAAAGCGCATACCTCGGGGTAGGAGAAATAGTATTGTCTGTCTTTCTGGGCTTGCTTCAGATAGTTGAAAAACACCTCTTTGTCGATCTGATAGTGGTAGTGCGACAGGAAGCTGCGCAACACTTGCTCGAGACGTTGCATGGGTTGGCCTTCGAGACGACGGAAGTCCTTGCTCTGCAAATCCACTTTCAGCACTTTTTCCTGCTCGCTGATCATGTAGTAGTTGTCGAGGACCCACTCATTGGTGCTGCCTACCAGGCGTTGTGACTTGGTCTCTTCAACGAGCAACAGGTAATAGTCGGTGATGGTCTTGAGGCTTTCTTTAAAGGCTTTATAGGTGTTTTTCATAGAAGGGGGATTAATCGGTGATCATGTGATACTGGCAGATCTGGAGCTTGCCGTCACCGTCGCGAAGATGGAATCCGTTGCCTTGGCAGTAGCGCCACACTTTGCAATGCGCACACTGGTCGGTCTTCATCCATTTGCGGTCGCGATATTTCTGGTAGCGGTTTTGCCAGACTTCCCAGAAGCTGTCCTTGTAGATATTGCCTTGATGATAGTCGCTTCGGATGCTGAGACAGCCCGAGATGGAGCCGTCGGCGAGCACTGAAGCCACATTAATTCCTGCGCTGCACGAGTAGAAGTGGTTGCGCACCTCGCCCTCGTAGGGTCCCAGGAACCCGTCGCAGCCGTAGTCGGCCCGGATATGGCCTTGACGACGGGTGTCCTTGATGAACTCCATCATCTCCACGAACTGTTCGTTGGACAGCTTCAGGTCGGGCTCGTTGGCGGCGCGGCCGAAGGGAAACACGGTGAAGAGACGCCAGCGGCGGATGCCCAGGGAGACGAGGTAGTCGCGGAACTTCGGCAGGTAATTAATGTTACGTTGGTTGACGCAGGTGATGACGTCCCAGGTGAGGCCGGGGTGCTGTTTCATGGCTTCCACGGCCACCAGCACGTTCTTGAAGCTGTTGGGGTTGCCGCGCATCCAGTTGTGGTCGTCCTCGAACCCGTCGAAGCTGACGGCGATCGACTTCAATCCCGCCTCGACAAAGGTGTTGAGGAGCTCGGGGGTGAGCAGCATGCCGTTGCACACCATGCCCCACACGAAGCCGCGTTGGGTGATCTCGCGTCCGCACTCGGCCAGGTCACGTCTCATGGTAGGCTCGCCACCGGTGGTGATGACCATCACCTTGGAGGGGTCCATGTTGGCCTTGACCTCGTCGAGGACCTTGGCGAAATCGGCGAAAGGCATGTCGTCCTTCTCGGAGAGCATGCGGCAGTCGCTGCCACAATGACGGCAGTTGAGGTTGCAACGAAGGGTGCATTCCCAGAAAAGCTGGTGCAGCTCATGGTCGTCGATGCGGTTCATGAGCACGGCGTGGTTGAGCTCGAGCAGCAGCCTCTTGTAGAAGCCGAGTCGCTTACTCTTTGCCATCTTCGTCGAGTTCTTTGATCTGTTGGCGGATTTCCTCGGCTTGCTGGCGCATGCGACGGGTCTCCGCGCCGTAACGTTGGATGACCTCGGGTGAGCCGTAGACGCATGAGTTCTCGCGGCGTTGGATGGCTTGCATCAGCTGGTCAAGCTGTTCTTGAAGTGCTCTACGTTGTTCTTTCATGGTTGAAGGGTCGTTTGCTGGAGGGCCATAGAGGCAGGGATAAACATTGGAGGCGTCGATGACGTTTTGGAGCGAGTCGATCTCGTTGAGGATGATACCCATCTGTTCGCCGTTCTTCTCTTGTGCCTGACGGTCGCCCAGCTGGCTGTTGATCTCGCTCAAGCGCTGACGGAGCTGGTATTCCTCGTTGCGGTAGTTCAACACGATGGACGGGTCTTCCTCATGTTCAATCCTCTGCCGTTGCTCGTCAATATGGCTGATGATCTCGGCACGCTCGGATTTCAGTTGTTTTTTCTCAGCGCGGCTCAGGCCTTTGGTGGTGGTGCAGGCAACCAGGAAGGCGAGACCCGTCAAAAGGCTGATCCAAACTGTTCTGACTACTTTTTTCATATTAATAAATGGTTTTGTCTTGTGATTCGTCCCAAAGTCTAAAGGAATGCAATGCCTCTTCACGAAGCATATTAATGAAAGGTATCGATCGCCGGTCGATGGGTTTGTCGAGCTCCTGATAGATGAAGTCGTCGGCGAAGTCGATGTCGGCGGCGTCGGTCTTGGTGTTACCGTAATAGACGCACTTCAGATGGGCCCAATAGATGGCGCCGAGGCACATCGGACATGGCTCGCAGGAGGTGTAGATGACACAGTCGGAAAGGTCGAAGGTGCCCAGTTTCTGGCAGGCCTTGCGGATGGTGTTCACCTCGGCATGGGCGGTGGGGTCGTTGTCGACGGTGACGCTGTTGGAGCTCCCGGCAATGATCTCACCGTCGCGAACAATGACGGCGCCAAAAGGACCTCCGCCGTTGCGTACACTTTCGGAGGCGAGACGGATGGCCTCGCGCATGAAAGTCTTATCTTGCTCTGTGATAATCATGGATAGTGCTTTTGTAAAGTGGTTTCAAAAGCACAAATATACGATTTCTTGGAGATTTCCGAATTATTTTCCGCATATTTTTTTGCGGTACGACGGAATCTTCATCAATTGCCAGAACACAAAGGGCTGGAGCGAGTAGGATATCATGATGGTGGAGGCCATGCCGATGAGGGTGCTGAGGCCGATGCTTCGTATTGCGGGATGCTGTGCGAAGAGCAGGGAGGCTACCACGATGACGAGGATGACGGCGGAGAAAAAAATGGCCACCTTATGCCACGTCAAAAGGTCCTTGCTGCCCGTGCGTGCCTGGGCCAACAAGCCCTCGGTGATGAAGATGCTGTAGTCGACTCCCACACCAAAGATGAACGTGGAGATGATGATATTAATGAGGTTGAACTCCAATCCAATTAATGCCATGTAGCCTTGCACCATGAACCAACTGAGCACCATCGGGAGGAATGAGAGCAACGCTGTGATGATGTTTCGGAAAGATATTAATAGTATGATCAGGACAAACAGGGCGGAAATCCATACGGCGATGTTGAAATCCTAATTAATGAGTTCCACCATGCTCTTGCAGTAGTAGAACGGCTCGAGCACGAAGGTCTTGGGATTTGCGATCAAAGCCGCTGTGACCACGTCCTTCTCTTCGGGCTGCATGGGTACATCGGTGAACACCATGTATTGGTTGTCGGCATTGCACTCGATGAAGTTGCCCAGAAGGTTGTCGGGCACCACACCGCTCTCCATGAGCGAAGCGGGCTCGTAATCAGCGTCGAGGAGCATCTCGAAATCATAGAACAGATCGGGCTCAAGACCGAGTCGTGCGGCGTTGTCGCGAACCACCCCAAGGGCTTCTTCCTTGCGGTTTTCAGACCAGAAGGCGTTCCAGGCATCGATGCGGGATTCTTGCTCTGCCATGGGAATGAAGAGCTTCGAGATCATGTCGGAGTAGCCTTGGACCAAACCTTCACGCTTGAGCGAGTCGAGGATGGGCATTAATGTTTCATTGGCTGCCAAGGCCTCGTCCAAATCGGTGGAGACAGTGGCAAAATAAAGGTGCATGAGACCGTCGTTGTTCTTCGTGTTGAAGAGTTGCTCGGCCTCGACCTCCTCTGGCGAGTTGTAGTCGAGGTTACGCAAGTCGCTGTCGAACTTCACCTTGGGGGAGAAGATGATGCCGACGACTACGGTGACGGCGATTAGTGCAATGAACCACTTCTTCCTGTCGAAAGGCAGGTTGTTGAGCCTCGAGATGCGACGGAAGGTGAGGCTGTTGCTGTCGGCCTTGATCTTGGGCAGGAAATGGGGGAGGAACACCAGTCCGAAGAAGGTGCTACCCAACAACCCCAAGGAGGCGAAAAGTCCAAAGTCGTGCAACAACTCGCTCTCGGTGAAGAGCAGACTGCTGAAGGCACCGACAGTGGTCAGGCATCCCAGAAACACGGGCTTGGACTCGTCGGCCAGCAGTCGCTCGGGATCGCCCACGAAGAAATGATGCACCATGAGATGCAGACAGTAACTGATGGCCACACCCAGCACGATGGCCCCCAAACCAAGGGCCATGAGCGACATCTCTCCTTTGAGCCAATAGATACATGCCAGCGAGAAGGCCGCTCCGTATACGATGGGGAGCAACAACCGAGCGATGAATCCGGCACTCCTGAAGAAGAATCCAAGCAAAATCAATATTAATATAATAGAAATTCCAACTGTGAGCACTAAGTCGGAACGGATGCACCCGGCATTGGACACGCTGCCGATGGGGTCGCCATGGACATGGACCCTCACGTCGGGATGGGTTTCCTCAAAAGATTTTCTCGCCGTTGAAAGCTTCTTGGCAAAGGCCCTGGCCGACTTGGAGTCGAGCGAACGGAAGGCGGGAGCCAGATAGGCGATGGCAACCGTGGTGTCGGGACAGAAGAAATGTCCGTCGACGAGGTTGTAGCCGCTTGCGACACCTTCAAGAAGGTCGCCGATGACAGCATCCTTCAGGTTCAATGGGTCGTAGGCAATCATCTGGGTGAGGTCGCCGGTCTCATCATTCATTAATAACTCATAGTTGGCGTCCATCTGGGCTTGGGCTACCAAGGGCTCCATCGCATGCTCGAAAGCGGGATAGGCCGAGGTGTCGACAAACGAAGGGATGTGCTCCAACACAAAGTCAAGTGCGTTGATGGCGGTCTCGGGTTCCATCTTCACCAGGATGTTGGAGATGTATCCATCGGCAGAGTCGTTGGCAAGCAACAGGTCTGTGAATTCGTCCATGCGCTCGACAAGTATTTCGGGTTCCAAAGGCTCATCGGCGGATGTCACCTGAAGGTATATCTTGTCCTTCAACTCTATGGATGTGAATGCCAACTGGCTTTCAACACTTGAGGTGGGTAACAAAGAGGAGATGTCCTCCTCGTATTTTATTTTTAGTCCGAAGAATACAAAGACCAGAAAGGAGACAGCCATGATGACATACATCAGAGGCTTGTGGGAATGGAAATAACGATAGACTTTCAACATAGGCGGCAAAATTACAAAAAAAACGTTTTTGCTATTTCAAACTCTATTTTTTCAGTTTCAGACGAAAACAAATTCCATTTTATGGAAACATTTCCTACCTTTGCAAAGTTATTTTTATTGAAAATGAAACGAGCAAACATCTTGAGACAAGCCTTATTGCTGACCTTCGTCATGTCAGCCATCCTTTGTGTAGCACAACCTCCCGGCGGCCGTTACCCTGGTGGCGGTGGCGGCGGTTGGGGCGGCTACCCGGGCAGACGGCCTGGAGGTGACCGCCAATGGAACCAACAGAGTGAACCCAATACCAACGTGCGCCAGAAAAAGCGCGTGAGGGAAGGGGATACTTTCATCGTGACCGGTGTGCTGCGCGATGCCGACAACAACGAGTTCCTGCCCTTCGTGAACGTGGCAGTGCTCGACTCGGTCGACTCCACCTTCGTGAAAGGCGGTATCAGCAACATGGATGGCGTTTTCGAGATTTCCGATGTGCCTCAAGGTGCCTTCCTTCTGCGCGTGTCAGCTATCGGCTACCAGAATTTCGCACTGCCGTTCAACGTGACCAACAATACCAATCTGGGTACCCTTAAGATTAAACAAGGTGTCACCTCCTTGAATGAGGTGACCGTGACGGCCGAGAGACCGCTTTATGCCATGGATGGCGAGAAACTGGTGTATAACGTCAGCGAGGACCCGTCCATCCAAACCGGTACCACCGAAGACGCACTCCAAAACGCCCCGGGCGTGGAAGTCGACGTGGAAGGCAACATCTCCCTCAGAGGCGTGTCGAGCGTAGAGATCTGGGTCAACGACAAACCCTCGAAACTCACCGAGGAGAACCTGAAGACCTACCTCCAGACCCTGCCGGCCAACGCCATCGCACGTATCGAGACCATCACCAACCCATCGGCCAAATACGCCACCGAAGCGGAAGCCGTCATTAATATTGTGACCTCAGCCCACATCAAGAGCAACCAGTTCGTGAGCTTCGGCGTGAACGGCTCCAACCAGCCTTTCCTCTCTCCTTGGATCAGCTACATGTGGAAGAAAGACAGACTGAGCATTAATCTCTTTGGATCAGGACGTTACAGCAACCGCATTAATACCACCGACGAGTGGGCTTTGCGCCGTCGCGACGCCGCCACCGAAGGGGAATACGAGACCACCTGGGCCGACACCACGCATCAGGACGATGCCAACCGCCGCATCAGCGGTAACCTGTTCATGAACATCGACTATGAAATCGACTCCACCAGCGACATCTCGGTGGATGCCGGCGGCTTCTACAACGATGGCAAGAACACCATGCTGCGCTCACAACGCCAGACCTATTATTATCTGGACTCCATCCCCGCATATTCGATGCTCTTCGCCGACACCACACGAAGCCTCACCGACTCCAGGTCGATGTTCGGTCACGCCGGTGCCGACTATACCAAGAAATTCGACGAGAAAGGCCATAACCTGCGCGTGGGCCTTAATACGCGCTATTCTTTCAACGCCAACGAGCAGTGGTACAACCGTTTCTATGATGTCTATACCGACCTCGACGAGCACCGTTATCTCCTCACCAACATGAAGAGCTACGGCGCCAGCCTCGACGTGCGCTACAACCGTCCTTATAGCGAAGAAGGCGAACTGAGCTATGGCCTGCGTGCCGACCATCAGGTGAACGACAACGACTACCAGCGGTACAACGACACCATCGGTGTGCTCGTGGACAGCCTGCGTGCCTACCGGTTCGAAGGTGCCGAGAGCAGCCTGAACGCCGACGTCAACTGGACCCACCGCTGGGGTAACTTCACCCTGACAACAGGTCTGGGTGCAGGCGTCGACCGTACCAAGTACAACTACATGAGCCTTATGCCCTTCGCCGACGACAGCACACTGTTCTTCTATAACGTGCGTCCCTCCATCCACCTGACCTACCGCACCGACGACATGCACAACTTCAAGATTAATTATTCAATGCGTATGTCGCATCCTCACGAGGAACAGATCAGCCTCTTCCGTAGATACGGCGAGAACAGCTATTCCACCGGTAACCCCGAAGGGCTGAAAAACACCTATACGCATAGCATGGAAGCTGGTTGGCAAAAGTATTTCGACCGTTTCGGCAACATCGGAATCGAAGGCTACGGCCGCCTGAGCACCAACGAGGTCAGCTCGCTCACCGACTCTGAATACGACCAGTATCTCGACCGTATCGTGAGCTATTCGATGCCATACAATATGGGTACCTCGTGGCGCTATGGTGCTTCGTTCAATATGACCTACCGCCCCTCTGGCTTCTTCAACGTGCGCCTCTACGCCAATCTCTACGATTATGGCTACCGCATGCAGTATATGCGCGACGGAGAACTGGTGACCAACGAGAACAGCAAGTGGTCATGGAGCGTCCGTTTGAACGCCTGGGCCAAGATTTTCGACCAGTATATGCTGACCATGTCGGCCAACTACAACTCACCGACCATCGGCCTGATGAGCGAGCGCAAGGCACGTTACTTCCTCAATATGGGTGCTCGTAGCGACTTCTTCAACCGCCGCCTCTCGGTGTTTGTCAACGTGCAGGACATCTTCAACTGGGGTGCCCGCATCGGTTCGGGTTCGTCGAACACCAACCCGTATTACCTCACCGATAGCAGCACAAAGATGGTCAATAGCCGATACATCTCAGCGGGTATCACGCTTCGTTTCGGTAAACTCGAACTCGAACAAGGCGCCAAGGAAGGCGATACCGAGACGGGAGACAGTCTTGAATAACCTCCGCACCCCATCGGGGTGCCACATCGGTAAAAGAACCCCCCCCCCATAACCCTCCGCACCCCATCGGGGTGCCACATCGGTAAAAGCCCCCCCCCCATAACCCTTCGCACCCCATCGGGGTGCCCCATCGGTAAAAGAATCAACCCCCCATAACCCTCCGCACCCCATCGGGGTGCCACATCGGTAGGGGAATTGATCCCCCATAAAAAAAGAAGAGGGCGACTAAAAAGGTCGCTCTCTTTTTTTGTTGGATGTGGAAGATTTTGCTATTTTTGATTTAGGACTATAATTTGGCGAGATGAGAGCCAAAAATAGTCGAGATACGTTCAAAAAGGCCTC
>Ga0310690_10001538_pt1 | contig 40616 bp, 66 predicted proteins | sample AusTroGonzalo_MG_2_FD_207661 | JGI IMG/M metagenome (GOLD analysis project Ga0310690, IMG submission 207661) | Bovine rumen microbial communities from tropical cattle in Woodstock, Queensland, Australia - Gonzalo_04 (v2) (version 2) | ecosystem: Host-associated > Mammals > Digestive system >... | reverse complement strand
CAAATAACAAAAGAATTATATTTAGATACAGACGGCAATTCTATGGGTTATACTTATCGAAATGTTTTAACAGAGATAGCGCAAGCAACAGGTGGAACAATTTGTATAAATGATACTGTTTCTGGTGGTAAGACACTTGTAATAAGATATATAAATAATACGGGCGATACCATAGATGAGAAGTATTTTAAAGATACGAATGTTTCTTTTGGCAAAAAATTTGGGCCTATAAATTCATTGGTTTTAAGTAGAGGTGCTGATGGAGATATTACTGACCCTGTTGAAGACGCGCAAAGCATAAGTGATAATGGTATATGCCAAATAAAAATTAAAGACAACCAAATTATGAATTGGGATGATAGAGAAACTTATATGCAACCAATTTTTAATGTTTTAGATGGTGTAGAATATTATATAAACGATTGTGCTAGTACAGGTATCGTATATTATGATCTGTTAGATAAATATAATGTAAGTATAGGAAATAACACTTATACTTGTATAATGTTTAATGATGAAATAATTATCGAACAAGGTTTAGAAGAAAATATACACGCAGATGAAATGGAAGAATATGTCACAGAAATAAAAAAAACAAGCGTTGAAAAACAAAGAAATGCAAGGGCTTCTATAATAGCAGATCAAGCAAACGCAAAAATAGAACAAGTTGTTAGTGCTGTTGGAGATAATGGCGAAGTGACCGCTGGTAGTATTATTCTTGCAATAAATGATGATGCGAGTCAATTAAGTATTGATGCAGATAAGATAAATATAAATGGTGTTATATCTGCTAATGGCAGTTTTGAAGTTGATACAAATGGAAATATGACTTGTTCTAATGCGAATATTACAGGAGGAAAAGTAAATCTAACTTCGTCAGGAAGCCCTGTATTTACTTTAAAAAATGGCTCGGGAACACAAGAACTTGAAATCAATTCTGCTTGGTTAAATTATGATTATTCAGAGAATAATAGTCTCGTTATGCGAACAGAACTTTATAATCAAAGTTTAAGTGGTTTGCAAGGTTTGCTACTTTATAGATATGATATTTCTCCATATAATCCGTGTTGTTTTACATATAGTCAATTTTTAATAAAAGGCTTAAATGGAGAAGGTTCTATTGAAGGTAATTGTACCGCTGGAAATAATGCTTTTATTTCTGTTAGTACCAATAATAATACAAGTAAAATTAAAGGTGCTGAAATAACTACTCCAAAAATAATTGCCGGTAATATAGATTGTGGAACTTGTACTTTAAATTCAAGTACCAATGTTTCTGTATCTTTTAATAAAACATTTGCAAATGTACCTAGGGTTGTTTTAACACCGAATACTACAACTTCTGGTGTAATAGCGCCAAAGATAAGAGAAGTGTCAACAACAGGATTTAAAGCAATAATTGGTGGCTCGATATCTGGAAACATTGATTGTGATTGGATTGCAATAGAATAATAAAATCAACTTAAAAAAGTTGGTTTTTCTATTTACTTTTTTATAATGTTATGTTATAATTATAGTACAAGAAAGGAGAATGTGATATGTTAAATCAAGTAGTGTTAGTAGGTAGATTAACAAATGATTTAGAAAAATTAGATGAGAACAAATCTATTATTACACTTGCAGTTTCTAGAAGTTTTAAAGACGAAAATGGAGAATATGGTGTAGATTTAGTAAATTGCATCTTATGGCAAGGTATTGCGGAAAAAACTATGGAATATTGCCATAAAGGTGATATTGTAGGTATTAAGGGTAGAATACAAAGCGATGAAAATAAAGTGATACAGATAATTGCAGAAAAAGTGTCGTTTTTAAGTTCAAAGGCAAAAGATGAATAATGATAGAAAAATAATATATACAATTTATAAAAATAAAGTATGGAAAGAACTTGTGTATAAAGATATAACAATGAATTTAAAAGTTATATATATCGGAAAAGACAGAAAAGATTGTGAAAGGTGGATAAAAGATAATGGATGAAATATTTATTAAAACAAGTAGTTATGATTGTCTAGAAAAACATTTTAAAGATAGAGATTTAACTACAATAGAAGAATTGATAGGCCTTATTGAAGATTTAGATTATGATTTAGAAAATTTAAAAGAGGAATTTGATGATTTTAAAAATGAGGTTAAAGAACATTATAAACCAATTCCGTTCGACCCTTATGATGAGTATGGAATTAGTGAAAGCGATTTTCACTAATTTTTTTATTTTTAAAAAGTTTAAAATTTTTGTAGCAAGTAGAAAATTTTTACAACAAGTTTAAAATTTTAGTTTTTTTGTACTCTGAAATATGTTATAATTATTATAAGAAAGGAAGTGAAAAAATGAATTGGGAGGTTATCCCGAGGGACGAACAAGAAACTTTAATAGATGTCGATTATTATAAAAAAATTGTATCTGTTTATACTTGTAGAAAGTCAACTGCTGATAGATTATTGAAAAAACTTGGTAAACCAGCAAAAATAGATATGCACGACGGTTTTGTGTCTGGTGTGACCTATATAAAAAGTTTTTTTGATAAAGATTTGGCAAGAGTTTTTTCAAAAGGCCTAATAATTGGTACTTTTCGAGAGGATAATGAGCCAGATGATATATTAGTCGCGGAAGAAGATTAAGTTTTATACAGTAGAGAATTTATATACTGTATTAGTTCAAAACAAAGGATTATGAAAGAAGAATGTTTAAAAAAATTAAATAAGGCATTTGGTGATTTCAAGTTTTTTGAAGAAGATCATCACTATGAATATAAAGGACAACGAATTGGAATATCGGCTACAAGTTTAATAGAAAGTTATGCTAATGAATTTAAACAAGATGAAATTGCAGAAAAAGTTGCTATTAAAGAAGGTAAGACAGTTCAAGAAGTATTAGACGAATGGAAACAAAAAAATGAATGGGCTTGTGAAAAGGGTACTATGTGCCACGAGTATATTCAAAGTATTTGGGAAGGCAATATTGCATTTGGTTATGAAAGCAACGAGATAATAGAAAAATTATTTAATCAAGCAGACCACTTTTTTATAGATTATAGAAACAGATTAGAACACCTAGCAGATGAATTTATTATTGGCAGTGAAGAATATGATATTGCTAGTGCAGTAGATCATTTGTTTATAAATAAAGGCACCGGTAAACTTGTATTAGTTGATTATAAAACTAATTCTTATATGAGTGGCTATAATAAAAAAGCATATTCTAAACCAATGAAAATGCCATTAGACAATTTGAATGATGACGCTTTACACCATTATTATTTACAATTATCAATTTATAAGTTTATTATTGAAAAATATACAGATATTAAAGTTGAAGAAATGTTTATAGTTTATATGAGTGAGAATATCGAAAATTATGAAATTATTGAGATACCTTATTTAGAAAAAGAAGTTAAAAAAATATTAGAGAATAGGAGAGTGAAAAATATGAAAAGTGTACCAATTTTAGTTGTAGGAAAAAGTGGAAGTGGTAAAAGTGCAAGTTTAAGAAATTTTAAAAAAGATGAAATTGCCGTCGCTAATGTTTTAGGTAAACCTTTACCATTTAAAAGCGATATAGAAGCACCGAAAGTTGATGATTATAATGTTATTATTGAAGCAATTAAAAGAACAGATAAAAAAATTATAGTTATTGATGATGCCGGTTATCTGTTAACAAATGATTTTATGAATAAATCAAGTGTTAAGGGTTATGACAAATACAATGATATGGCAAATAATTTTTGGAATTTAGTAAATAGTATAAAAGATATTGATGGTGGAAAAACTGTTTATCTTATAATGCACGAAGACACAGACGAATTTGGAAATATAAAACCGAAAACTATTGGTAAATTGTTAGATGATAAAGTAAATTTACAAGGTATGTTTACAATTTGTATTCGTACGATGTTTGAAAATGGTAAATACATTTTTAGATTAAAAACTAACGGGCAAGATTGCGTTAAAACTCCAATAGGTATGTTTGATGAAGAAGAAATCGAAAATGATTTAAAAATTGTTGATACAAAAATTCGTGAATATTATGATTTGGAGAAATAATATGGAAATAACATTTACAGAGAAAGTTATGGATGCGCTTGTAGAAAGTTTTAGTGCAGAAGAATTAGGATTATTTATTACATTATTAAGTGATAAATATATTAAATATTATGGAATAACTGATAAAAAATTTATAAAAAGTTTGACTAATTCATTAAAAACGTTGAAAGAAGATGATAAAAATTAAAAAAGAAAATATTTTAATTGGAATAGATGATTATATAAAAGTTATAGAAGAAAGCCCTGAATTATTCCACGATGGAATAGATATTGAAATTTTAGATTTACTTAAAACAATAAAAAAATATTTATTAGAAGAAAGGAAAGGAAAATAATTATGGATTTAGGATTTGATTTAAAAGAATGGGATAGCGTTGAGGCTATTGAAATGGGAGATTTTGAAACAGTAGAACTTGGAGGGCATAAAGTAGTTATAGTAGATGCTAGACTTTATACAAGTGAAATAACTGGAAATACAAGTTTAAAAGTTTCTGTCGATTTAGCAAAAGGCGATAAGCAAGAAGGATATTTTAAAAAACAATATGATGAAAACCCTAACGCAGATAAAAAGTGGAGCAACGGAGCAACTCGTTATTTATCATTAAAAAGCGAAAATCTTGCGTACACAAAAGGTTTTATTACTGCTTTAGAAAAGTCAAATGCAAACTTTAAATTTGACACGTCTAAAGGTTGGGAACAACTAAAAGGGCTTGTATGTGCCGGTGTATTCGGGCTTGAAGAATATCAAGATCAAGAAGGCGAAGTTAAAACGGCAACAAAGTTGGTTCAATTTAGAAGCCTTGATAAATTAGATGAAATTAAAATACCAAAAGTTAAGTTATTAGATGGAACTACTATTGATTATGAACTATATAAAAACAGACCACAAAATAGTGCAAAAAATGATACTGTTGTAATAGTAAATCCTGATGAATTGCCATTTTAAAAAGGAACTTTAAAAAGTTCTTTTTATTTTTTAAAATTATATTTACATTGGTTTGATTTTAATGTAAAATTATAAGTAAGGAAAGGTAGGCGAACTAAATGTATTATTTATTTAGAGGTGATATTACTTATAACATAAATCAAACGATAGCAAGTAAAGTTATAGGTATTACGCAACCGACATTATCTAATATCTTAAATCGTAAAGTTAGAACAACTAAAATGACGGCATATTGTATTACTAAATATTTAGATGAAAATGCAGAAATAGAAGATTATTTTGAAAGGGTTAAATAGTTATGAGCGAACAAGAATTATTAGATGAAAAAACATTTGTTGAACTCTTTTCAAAAAGTGAAACAGAACAATTAAAATTAGAAAATCAATTATTTTTGGAAGCAAAAAAACTAGGTGTGTTATCACAATTTAAAAAAAATTATAAAGCATTTAAAAGTAAAATGGCAGAAAAAATGGTTGTTGATAATAGTTTAAATCTTCCAAAATGTAATTATGATATACAGAATTATGATACAGGAAAATATATCGTGACTATAAATGGAATAATTGACAGTAAAACAGATTATAAATTTTCTTATATACCTATATTACCTGTAGAAAGATATATAAATCAAGATACAGGCAAGGAAAAAGTAAAAATTATTTTTTATAAAGAAAACAAATGGCAAGAAAAAATAGTAAATAGAAGCCAATTATCTGTAGCACAAAAATTATTAGCATTAAGTGATTATGGTTTAGATATAACAAGTGAAAATGTTAGATATTATGTAAATTATTTTAATGAGATATTAAATAGAAATGATATAAAAAAATTGCAAAGTGTATCACATATAGGATGGCAAGATGATAATTTTATTCCTTATGATACAAAAGGCATATTTGACGGTGAAGAAGATTTTAGCAGTATCTATAATGCAATTTCTAAAAAAGGCAATTATGAGAAATGGAAAACAGTAGTCAAAGAATTAAGAAAAGAAAAAGTTATGAAAATAATTATGGCAGTTTCTTTAGCAAGCCCTTTGCTTGAAAAATTAGGAATACAACCTTATACAGTAAATTTATGGAGTGCGATGTCTGGAAGCGGTAAAACATTAACTTGTATGACGGCGATGTCAATATGGGGAAATCCGGGTGAAGGCGCCTTAAGATTTTCTAGTAATAATACGCAAAATTTTTATGTAGCAGTTGCTTCATTTATGCATAATATAACTTGTTATTTTGATGAATTGCAAATTGTAAAAAATTCCAAAGAATTTAAAAGAGAAAGTCTTATAATGGACTTATGTAATGGAACAGAGCGAGGTAGATTAACAAAAAATAGTCAAACAAAAGAAATTAAAACTTGGAATAACAATTTTTTATTTACTAATAATGACAAATTAGTAAGAGAAAACGCAGGAGAACAAGTATATAACAGAGTTATTGATATAGAAATTGATAAAAACATCGTGGGCGATCATCCAGTTGAAATAGCAAAAATTATTAGAAATAATTATGGGTATGCCGGTATAGATTATATTAAGTATATAAAAGAAATTGGTTTTGATACAATATTTGATCGATATAAACAAATTTATGAAGAAATTTTAGAAAAAGCACCCGCAACTGAAAAACAAGCAAATGCATTAGCGACTATTGTACTTGCAGATGAATTGGCTAATAAATGTATATTCGAAGATAAACAGATTTTAAAAGTAGATGATATATTAGAGTACGCAAACGATAAAAACGAAATTAAAACTTCTATAAAAGCAATGAATTATATTGTATCAATTATTTCGGCAAACAGAAATAAGTTTAACGATGATAATAGATATGGAGAATGCTGGGGAGCAATAAAAGGAAAAGATACTGGAAAAGGTATTGTAAATTATTGCAAGTTCAATATTGAGATATTAAAAAAAGAATTGGAAAAAGGTGGGTTTGAGTTTGATACAGTAAAAAAAGATTGGGCCGAAATGGGGTTTTTATATAAAAACTCACAAGGTAAATATATTCATCAAACTACTGTTGCCGGTGTAAGTGGAATATTTGCAATATTTGTTTTAAATTAGGTTTATAACATAAAGTTATAAACTTTTATTTTTCTAACTTTTTATGTAAGTATTTTACTCAAAACCTTATGTCAAAATCGCCTTCAAACCCGGTGTTTATAGGGTTTTCTTACAAACTTACTATTTTTAGGGGGGGAGTGTATATATATATAATATTTTTTTTATTTTTATTTTTATTTTTTTTGTATATAATATTGTATACCCTATTTTTATGTAAGAATGTAAGAAATGCTTTATTTATAAGTGTTTTATTATATATATATAAGTAAGTATTAAGTAAGTTTTATAACTAAAAAAGTAAGTTTTTTATATAATATATAATATATAATATAATATAATATATAAAAGCGTTTATTTCTTTACATTATAAAAAATAGATGTTATAATAAATTTAGGAATAAGGAAGTGTTATTATGAATGACATTGAAATGTGTATTATGGCTTGTCTTTTAATTAAACCTGAACTTATGAAAGAGGTTTATGTTGAAGACAAGCATTTTTTAAAACGACAAAGATTATGGCAATTTATGAAAGAGTTTTATAAACGATTTGAAACATTTGATATAAATATAATGTATTCTGTTTGCAAAGATAAATGGCATATTATGAATTATATTGAAGAATTGTCTTATGTAGAAGCATACCCTTTTAATTTTAATAAGTATCAAGATAGATTGATCGAAATTTATAATGACAATGAAAAAGAAAAGTGGATTAGGGAAAGAGTATATACAGAAGCAATTAGGTTGTTATTGGGGCAAATAAAAAGTAATGATTTTAAAAATAAAGTAGACAAAATATATTTAGATGCAGAAAAAATATACAAAGAAAGCGAGAAACAAAATGTATAAATTTAGAGATGATATAAATGTTGATTTCAAAGATAGAAAAAAAGCAAGTGAAGAAATAGGAATAAATTATAATACATTAGGAATGATAATAAGAGGTGACTTAAATTGCAGTAAAGCAATAGCATATTACATAACTAAATTATTATATTCGAAAGCAACTATTGAGGATTTTTTTATTAAGGTTAAAGGAGAAAAAGATGACGACTAAAGAAATATTAAGTTTAATAATAATTTTGGCAGATATTTGTGTAATTGCAAAAGTCTTTTATGAAAGAGGAAAGCAAAAACAATGGGAAAAGGATATGCAATTGATAAGTGATGTTTTAAAAGAGATCGAAGATGAAGAAACGCAACGAATAGAAGAAGAAATAAATAAATTATATGAAGAATATAAAGATAAAATAGGAAGTGAAATAAAATAATGTTAAAAGTTAAAAGCATAAAAAAAGAAGGTAAATATCTAAAAATAATAATTAAAAAGCCAAAATTTCAAAGTTTTAGTGAATTTTTAGTAATGAATGGTTTAATATTTCCAAAAGGTATAGATTTTTTAGAACCTATGTTGACAATAGATGGTGATATAGAATTGCGGTTTATATTAAGAAATTGGGATGACATAAAGCCATATTTAGAAAGTGAAGTGAATTAGATTATGAATATTCAAGAGTTATTAGAAAAAGAATTTTATATAGTAGATTGTATGGATTTTACATACTTTGCTAGACCTGTTCATATTGTAGGAATTGGTGCTACAAGTGTTGACGAAGAATTTTCATATATGATAGATGTTAAAGATTTTATAAACCCAAACGAATATAGAACAATGTATATGCATGAATTAGAAAGATTTAAAACAATGGAAGATGCGGAAAAAGAAGCAAAGAGATTAAATAACATTCCATCTAATAAAAAAAGAGCAAAAGAATGGAATACAAATTGAAAATATAAAGGAGATTAAATAGATATGTTAAAGATAAAAATAATAAACACTAAAAGCAAAAGCGAAGATTTAAAAGAGATATATGAAAGACTTAATGAAATACAATATTTATTAAAATGCACTTATGCTAAAAAGAAAATAAGAAGAAAAGTTAAAGAAGTTATGGATTTAGTAGAAAAAGTAGGTGATTAGTTTGAAAGATGAGATAAAAGAAATATTTAATATAGAAGAATTATTTGATGAATGGAAACGATTTTTAAGTTGGTGTTATGAAAATAATGATAAAACAGTAGAAATACATAGAGACAAATTAAAATGGACTATGGATTACATAACTAATTTACAAGAAGAAAATGATTTTATAAAAAAAGATAGAAATAAGTTGTTAAAAGATTATGCGCATCTAACTATTTTGTTAGAAGATTATAAATCAAGAATTGAAAAAATAGTTGAATATATAAAACACGCACAAAATTATGGAACAATAGCACAAATAATGCCACATTTAAAACCTTATGTAAATGGCGATGATTTATTAAATCTATTAAATGGTGATGAAGATGAATGAGGGTTTTTACGATAATTTAAAAAGTTATTTAGGGCAATATGAAAAATTGGGTGAGATAATAACAAAATTAAGAACTCAAGAAGAAGAAATATCTCGCTTGAATAACATAATTGATGAGTTGGAAAAATACATACAAGATGGCGGCAATTGGTATGTTGAAATAGATTATAAAAATTATAAGCCCTATATAAATGTTGCAAACGTTTTAGACAAATTAAATGAATTAAAGCAAAAATAATTGTCTTTTTTAAAAAAATATACTAAAATGCTGTTAGGTGATATAATTGCAAGATTTTATAATCCTAACAGATACACGGCAACAAAAAGAAGCCCATATATTAAAAAATTTTAACAAACAAGGGATAATTCACCTCCGAACAACCTTGCCAAGTGCTGATTATATGGCAATTAGATACAGCCAAAAAAAAGGATTATATCTTGATTACAGAATACTTATTGATACAAAAAAAGATTTAGAAGAAGTTGCAGGAAATTTATGCAACACGCAAAACCACGAACGAGTGAAACGAGAAATTGAAAGAGCGAAAGAATTAGGGTGCAAACAGTTTTATTTTTTAATAGGAGATAACAAAATAAAAACAGTCGAAGACATAGAAAAATGGTCTAGCCCACATACCAGAGTGCGAGGGAGCACCTTATTAAAAGTTATGAATACGATGCAAGAACGATATGATGTGAAATTTATTATATGTCAAAAGAAAAATATGGGGCAAATGATTATATCTTTGTTAGAAAAAGGAGAAGCATTATGATGGTCGATGATATTATGTCTTTTTTAGAAATTAAAAATTATGAATACAATTTTATGACAAATATTTTAGTAATAAATGATGAAATATTAGTTGAAGATTTTTTGAAATTAAAACAGTTATTAAAAGAAAATGATATAGTTTTAACAAATCTTATCGTGGAGGAAGGTAGCAATGTCAAAAAAGAAAAAAAGCAAAAAACAAAAATCAGTATCAAATAATTTAAAACCGGCATCATTTTCTAAAATTGGCAAAAACGAATTATATGCTTTGATATCTTCTATTAGTCAAAAACCAAAAACTTATTCTATTTCACAGATTGAAGAAATACTTATTAAAAAAAGCGGAGCAAAAAGTCTTATCGAGTATATAGATCTGACAAACAAATCTGGCGAATTTACAGTTTACACAGACACTTATGATTTTATTTCTAGTACAATGGAAAAACTCGGCTATATTCCAAATGTTTCTAACACATTTTATCAAAAGCAAAAAAAGTGATATAATGAAATTGCGGGGTATATTTGACGTGCCTCGTACTTCCTTATCCGGAGAGATATGCAATTGCGTATCTCTTTTTTTTATGCTACAATGAATTTAAAGGAAGTGAAAATTATGCAAATCGTTTATAAAAAACTTGAAGAATTAACGCCTTATGAGAACAACCCTCGGCACAACGATAATGCAACGGACTATGTTGCAAACTCAATAAAAGAATTTGGCTTTAAAGTGCCGATTATTATTGATAAAAATGGCATAATTGTGGCAGGACATACTCGCTATGAAGCGTCTAAACAGTTAGGACTTAAAGAAGTACCTGTAATTATAGCCGATGATTTAAGTGAAGAACAGATAAAAGCATTTAGATTAGCAGATAATAAAGTTGGCGAATTTGCGTCGTGGGATTTTGATAAATTAGAGTTAGAATTAGAAGATTTGGGTATTGATATGAGCGATTTTGGTTTCGAAATGCCTGAAATTGATTGGGAAAATGTTGAAGAATTAACAGAAGAAAACTATTCTGAACCTACTCACAATATGCTTGAATGCCCGAAATGTCATCATATTGATAGAGACATACATTTTAGAAAAGTAGAAGGAGTTGAAGTCGAAGAAAGCGAAGAAATAGAAGTATGAAAATCTTTTTAAGCGCTCTGGAAAACGGCTCGACTTGTTATAACTCTGGTAAACCTTTGGCCGTGTATTTACAAGAGAATAATGTTAAGTTTAAATATAATTTGATAAGTTATTTTTATGTCAGGAAGACAAAAATGAAACTTGCAGAATTTATACGAGATAACAGTGAAGAAATTCTTATAGATAGCGGAGCACATTCGTTTCAAAAGGGCAAAAAAGTAAATTGGGATGATTACACAAAAGAATATGCAGAGTTTATTAAACGGTTTGACAGATCAAATGTTATAGGCTATTTTGAGATGGACGTTGATAATATTATTGGCTATGATAAAGTTTTAGAACTTCGTAAAATTCTTGAAAGTGTTTCAAATAAAATTATACCTGTATGGCATAAAAATCGTGGAATAGATGAATTTAAAAAAATGTGTCAAGATTATGCCGGAAAAATAATTGCAATAACAGGTTTTAAGAACGAAGATATAAAAGACGAACAATATTTAATGTTTTTAAAATATGCTAAAAAATATAATTGTAAAGTTCATTGCCTTGGAATGACGCGAAAAAAAGTGCTAGATAAAGTGCCGTTTGACTACGCAGATAGCAGTTCGTGGAAACAGAGTGGCATATATGGTAGAATAGACGGGAGAGGAAAGGTGACGAAAGAGTTTTCAAAAGTTAAGAGAGAGATTGTATTTTTAGAAAATTATAAATATGGAATAAAGATGCAAGAATATTATTATCAAAAATGGAAGAAAATTTGTAAAGATTAAATAGTAGTTAGCCAAAACCTACTATAAAAAAATTAAGGAGATGTTAAAAGAATGAATAATTTATTATTGGTAATATCGATCGTAGGAGTATTTGGTTTACTCTTACTAACAAAGAAACTGCTGGGTAAAGAAGGAATTATAGGTTTTATGGGTATAGCAAGTATTCTTGCTAATATGCTTATATTAAAAAGTGTTGATATGTTAGGAATAAGTGCCACGCTTGGAAATGTATTATTTGCAAGTAATTTCCTAGCAACAGATATATTATCTGAAAATTATGGATATAAAGAAGCAAAAAAAGGTGTCAAGTTTGCAATACTATCAGTTATTTTATATCTTATAATAGGACAATTTTCTTTATTATTTAAACCGAACGCATTAGATATCGCGCAACCTATGTTTGAAACTTTATTTAGTTTTGCACCTAGAATAACATTAGCAAGTGTCAGTATGTTTGCTTTATCTAATTTTGTGGATATTCGTTTGTATGAATTTTTAAAGAAAAAAACTAACGGCAAAAAGATGTGGTTAAGAAATAATGTATGTACTATCATCTGTAATGGTGGTGAAAACTTCTTATTCTACATTATTGCATTTGGTTTAACGATGCCTATGAGTGAAATACTTATGATAGCGTTGAGTGCAACTATAATCGAAATTATTATTGCAATATGCGATACGCCTTTCTTATATTTGAGTAAAAAAATAAAAAATTAAAAAGGAGATGATAATAGTGGCAAGAGAAGATAATTTAAAAGATTTAAGAGACAGAACGCCAGAAGAACGCAAAAGAATTGCCACTATGGGCGCTTATGCTAGCAACAAAAAGAAAAAAGAAATGAAGACAATGCGTGAAACTTTGAAAGCAATACTCGAACAAGAGTATAAGCAAACAGGATTAACTTATCGTGAAATGGCTAATTTAGGTCTTATTAAAGGTGCGGTTAAAGGGAACCCGCTTGCTTATAAAACAATTATTGAAACTCTTGGTGAAAGTGCATTAAATGAAACTAATGGCGTTCTTACAGATCTAGTAGAGGCGTTAAAAAACGCAAAAGGTGAATAAATGAAAGAATTTAAAAGTTTTTATAAAACAGTAGGTGGAAACGAAGGAAATAAATGTCATTATGCAACTAGATTAGACACATACGGTTGCGGTTGCCAACACGATTGCAGTTATTGCTATGCTAAAAGTTTATTATCTTTTAGAAATTTATGGGACAGCAATAATCCTTCTGTTGCAGATATTACAAAAATAGAAAAAGTTATCAAGAAAATACCAAAAGGAACAGTCATTAGATTGGGTGGTATGACAGATTGTTTCCAACCTTGCGAAAGTATATACAATATTACTTATGATACAATTAAGTTGTTAAATAAGTATAATATTGGTTATCTAATAGTGACAAAAAGTGCTATGGTTGCCGATGACAAGTATATCGACATTATGGATAAAAAGTTGGCACATATACAAATAACTGTGACTATGCTAGATGATGAAAGATATAAAGAATTAAAGTATGAAAAAGCAAGTTTACCTAGTGAAAGAATAAAAGCAATAAAGAAATTGCAAGAAAGTGGTTTTGATGTGGCTATTAGATTGAGTCCACTAATACCCGAATATATGGATTTTGATAAATTGAACGATTTAGGTATAAATAAAGCAATAGTTGAATTTTTAAGAGTAAATCATTGGATAGAAAAATGGTTTGATATTGATTATTCAAAATATGTGTTAAAAGCAAACGGGTATAAACATTTGCGATTAAATTATAAAATGGAACTGTTATCTAAAATAAAAATACCTAATATAAGTGTATGTGAAGATTACACAGAACATTATGAATATTGGAAGAAAAATTTTAATCCAAATATGGATGATTGTTGCAATTTAAGGTTAGATGATTAAAAGTGAAAACAATAAATGATATGTTAAATCCAAAACAAATAGATTTTATGCTATTTGATGATAAACGAATTAACCTGCTTACAGGGTCGGTGCGTAGTGGCAAAACTTATGTATCGCTCTTGAAGTGGGCTATTTTTGTTGGAACAATGCCGGAAGGCGTAGAATTTCTAATGACAGGCAAAACCTTAACTTCGTTGAAACGTAATTGTTTGGGTTTATTACAAGATCTGGTAGGTAAAAACAATTTTTCTTTTTCTATATCACAAAAGACAGGTAAATTATTTGGTAGAACGATTTGGCTTGAAGGCGCAAATGATGATAGAGCAGAGGGTAAAATTCGTGGTATGACTTTAGGCGGTGCTTATGTTGATGAATTGACACAAATACCGGAAGATTTTTATAAGATGCTTTTATCAAGATTAAGTGTTAAAAACGCAAAATTATATGCAACAACTAACCCCGACACGCCTAACCATTGGGTAAAGATACAGATTATTGAGAATGAAGAAATAGATAAAAAGGTTTGGAGTTTTACCCTCGATGATAATGAAATATTAAAAAAAGAAAATGAGGAATATTTTGAAAATCTTAAAAAAGAATATCAAAGTATGGGCGGAGTTTTTTATGAAAGATTTATACTTGGTTTATGGGTGCTTGCAGAAGGACTTATTTACAGGCAATTTGTGAATAATAAAGAAATGTTTATAAAAGATGCGCCTGTGGATGCAAATGGAAACCCTTTACAATTTTTAGTTATTTCGATAGGCATAGACTATGGAGCAACAAAAGGTGAAACAGAGTTTAAGTGTAATGCTATTACGCCTTATTTTAAAGAAGTATGGACTATTGACGAGATGAAAATGGCGGGTTTATATACGCCAGAACAGATTTACGAGCATTTTATTGAATTTTATCGTAGAATAGTTGATAAATATGGTAAAGTGACACACGCATTTGGAGATTATGGGGCGTTAGGTCAAGTATTAACTTATGGATTAAATAGATATTTACAACAAAATGGAATACCTTTGCAAGTACAGGACTGTATAAAAGGTAAAATTATAGATAGAATATATATGGACCAAATGTTATTTGCACAAGGTAGAAGATTTATTTTAAAAGATTGCAAATATCTTATTGAGGCGTACGAACAAGCAGTATGGGATGAGAAAAAACCAGATACTAGACTTGACGATGGAACAACACCAATAGATGATTTGGATGCAAGTGAGTATGCAATTTTTCCTTTTTATGATAAACTAATGATGAAAATTGATAATGTAAATCGTTTATGATAAAATGTGAAATGAAAAGAATTGGAGGAACTAAATGAAATTAGAAGAATTTTTACAGAACAATTATGGGTATAATCCTGATATTAAGGATGCAATGCAGACTTATATAGACCAATGGAAAAGTTGGTATGAGGGCAATGTCAAAAAATTCCATAATTATTACATTTATAATGGTAATAAGAAAGTAAATAAGCATCGTTTCACTATGAATATGGCAAAAGAGATAAGCGAAGACTGGAGCGATATTTTATGGAGTGAAAAATGCGAAATCGCTTTAAAAGATGATGCTTCACAAAAACAATTTGAAGAAATATTAAATGATGTTGATTTATATGTAATTATTAACCAAGTTTTAGAAAAGTCGGGAGCATTAGGTACTTCTGCAACTGTTGCTAGTGTTTATGACATTATTTCTAATGAGGATGGAATGTATCTTGATGTAAGCGAAGCAAAAATTAGAGTTGATGTCGTAAATGTTGATTGGATTTTTCCATTGACTTGGAATAATAAAGAGATAACAGAGTGCGCTTTTGGTAGTGTAGAATATATTAAGGGCAAAAAGTATGTTGTATGTTCGGTACATAAAATAGATGAAAAGACAGGAAATTATAAGATCTATAACCATTTATTTAGAGATAATAACGGTGTGTTAGCGGAGATTACAGATTTAGAAGATACAATGAAAGAGTTTGACACTAAATCAAATGTTAAGTGGTTTTCTGTGTTTAAACCATTATTAACTAACAATTTATTTGAAAATACACCATTTGGAATATCACATTATGCAAATGCTATTGATAATTTAAAAGCAGTCGATATTATGTTTGATGCACTTAAAAATGAAGTATTAGACGGCAAAAGAAGAACATTTGTTAGAGCAGATATGTTTAGTTATGATGATGGTACGCAAAAATTAGTATTTGACCCTGAAGACACAACTGTTTACCAATTGCCTAGTGGAGCAACCAAAGATGATCTTATACAAAACGATAGCGACGATTTAAGGACAGATAAGCAAATTAACTCATTAAATCTTGAATTGAATTTGTTAGGAAATAAAGTAGGATTTGGAGAAAACCATTATCATTTTGACGGAAGCAATTTGAGTACGGCAACAGCAGTAGTTTCTAGCAATAGCAAATTATTTAGAAGGAAGAAGAAGTTAGAAGTAGGTTATGAAAGTGCTATTTATGATTTGGTAGAGGCAGTATGTTATATCGCTACTGCATTTGGTAAATATAATATTAAATATGACGATATATCTATTAAATTTGATGATAGTATTATTGAAGATAAGGAAGCAGAAAGTAATAGAGCAATGATGGAAGTTAGCAAAGGTTTAATTTCTAAAGTTGAATATCGTATGAAGATATTTGGCGAAACAGAAGAAATTGCAAAAGAAAAACTTGCAGAGATAGAAGAAAACGAGCCAAGAATAGAAGATATTGTAAATGAGAAAGAAGAAGAACAAGAAATAACAGAAGAATAGGTGGTTTATAAATGTTAAGCGATGAAACCATTGAAAAATTAACAGAGAAATTAGTTGAAAGAATAGAAGAAGCCAATTTATATGTTTTAAAGGAGATTGCAAAGAACATAAAAAAAATTGGCTCTTTGTCGCCTACAAATGCTATGCAGTTAGGACAGATGATTAAATATGGTGGCAGTTATGAGCGAATTATTAAAAAATTGTCTGAAATAACTAAATTAAATGTAAAAGATATTGAAAAGATATTTGATGAAGTTGCCAAAAAAGAATATACATTTATGAAGCAAGTTTATAAATATCGTGGTAAAGATTTCTTGCCTTATGATCGTACGTGGCTAAAAACGCAGGTTGACGCATTAAAAAATGTTGCGGTAGAGGATTATATTAAGTTTGTCAATTTTAATGCAATAGGTATGAGTTTTGAGGGGGCTATGAAGCAAAAAGCGTTTAAATCGTTGCCGGTTGCCTATGATGAAATAATGGATACGGCAATTTTGAATATTATACAGGGTAAAACTTCTTTTAACGATGAAATGTCTAGAATATTAAAAGAAATTGGTGAAAGCGGTATAAGAAGACTAGAATACGGTAATCGTTCTGTGAGATTAGATAGTTCTGTTAGAATGCAGTTAAAAGATGCAATTATGAACGTGCATAATAAGACACAAGAGATAATTGCTGATGAAATAAAAACAGATGGGTGGGAAATAACAGTACATAGTTATCCCGCGCCAGATCACGCATTAGTACAAGGAAAACAGTTTGATGATGATAATTTTTATAATTTCCAAAATGATAAGGATGCTAAAAGTGTAGATGGTGTGGAATTTCCTAAAATTGCAACAGAAACAGGACACGATAGGCGTTCGATAGGACAATATAATTGTTATCATACTGCTTTTGCTATTGTAGTGGGTGTGAATAAACCACAATATACAGATAAACAATTAAAAGATATATTAAAAGAGAATGATAAAGGTTTTGAGTTTGAGGGTAAACATTATACTATGTATGAAGGTACGCAGTTGCAAAGAAAGTTTGAGCGAGAGGTTAGGAAACAAAAGGATTTGCAAATTATATATAGTGAAGCAGGAGAAAGTGGTTTAGAAAATTTAGAAAAAGCACAGAAGCGTATGGATATATATTTGAAAAAGTATAAAGAATTATGCAATACAAGTGGATTACTTGTAAAACAAGAAAGATTAAGAGTTGCTAATTTTAAAAGAGTTGTAATAAATAAGTGATAATGTTATAATTATATTATCAAATTTATTTAGATTTGTTCTATCTGGATTTGAAGTTATAAATTTTTGATGCTATCTTTAATGGTAGCATTAGAGTAGATATTTTCTTCTATTAGAAAGCGCACTACCAGTAAAATAAAAGTTTAATATCTATTCTAATGGTGCTATTAAAAGCACTTATAATGCAATAGAACTTAATTGTTCTATTTTTTATAAAACAGTTTACTTATTATATAATATTATGTTATAATTAAATTGGCTCATATTATTAAACCAAAAACATATCGCTTTGTGCCTTCTTACTATTTATAGCACAATAACAATTCTAGTTGACAATGCTAATACTTATTTATTTTTTCATTGAACTTTGTTTTTACTCCTAGTTGATAATATGGGCCTTTAAAAAGTGAATTTCAAGAGATTTAAAAAATCTCTTTTAAAAATTTTACTTGACATTTATATAAATATATGTTATAATATATATGTATAAAGGAAAATCTTTATACATAAGTTCTTTGAAAATTTAAGGAAGGAGGAAGTAGAAATGTTTGATAAAGACGCAATATGCATTTCTGTGGCAAATGATTTTTATCAAGACAAATTGCAATTATTGATTGATGCTCTTGATAAAGGACAAACGGTTGTTCCGGTAGTTGATTGTATAGGTCATACTAGAAACAATATGACACAAGAAGCATATAAGAGTGAATTAGTTAAACACTATGGCTCACGATTGATAGTTGAGTATAATGGTGGAGTATGTTCGTATAATTATACGTACAAATTGAATGAGGAGTAGGATGCTCCTCGACTATTAGAAAGGAAGTAAATTATGAAAAAAGATGCAACTTGTAAAGAAAATATAAAGTTCTTAATATCAATGTATGAAAGAGAATTGAAACAGAAGGACAGATCACCAGAAGAAAAAGAAATATATGAAGTTTTCATCATAGAATTAAATACAATTTTAGATTTAAGTGAGGCGTAGGACACGCCTCGATTATTAGAAAAAGGAGATGATAATATGAGTTTTAATGAATTGATAGAAAGAGAACTAAAAAAAGGTAGAACATTAAAGTTTGATTATAACAATTACGATATCATTTATTTAAAGTATGATGAAAAGTCTAATACATTTTATACTTTAAGCAATAATCCAGAATACGTATGCGATAAAATGATGCAAATTGATTTATTAGATTACGCACAAGATTGTTATCAAGTTAAATTTGAAGATAGGGCATAGGATGTGCCCTTAACATTAGGAAGGAAATTTAAAATGGGAAAGTTTAATAAATTATATTATTATACAAAAGAAGGTAAGAAATTAAACTGTTATTCTGTAAGTGTATCAAAAATTATGGCAGAGAAAGCAGGAATAACAGAAGATGATGAATTAGATGTAAGCATTAAAGGTAATGAGATTGTAATTAAGAAGAAAGAAGGGAATAAAGATGAAGTTTGAGAAAGCAATACAATTATTAAGAGAATTTGATTATGAGAAAAACGGATTAGATGATACTATTGCATTTTTAAAAATCATTTTAAGTGAGTTAGAAAATAAAAAATAAGTTGGTGATTTGCTAGTTTATTTTTTTTGTGCTATAATTTCTTTGTAATAGAGAGGTTGGTGTCTATGCAACAAATAGTAATAGCAATAATTAGTGGCTTATGTGTAGCAATTCCTAGTGTGATCGCCACGATTTCAAGTAATAAAAGGAATAATGATTTAGTTATATATAGAATAAATGAATTAGATAAAAAAGTACACGAACATAATAATTTGATAGATAGAATGTATGGTCTTGAAAAGAAAATAGCGATTTTAGAGGACAATGTTAAGGATTTGAATGGTAAATAGTTATTATTTACTTTTTTTATGTTTTATATTATAATGTTAAATTATAAAGAAAGGGGTATAAGATGAAAAATTCTAGAAATGTGTATTATTTTGATTATTCACCTGAAGCATATAGTTATATAATGTCTAGTAAGATATTAAGGCAGAGTGAAAAAAATATATTAAAAGATATAGTAGAAGGCAAAACAGTTAAAGAATTAGCGGTAGATTATAATTGTAGTGAGATGACTATATGTAGAAGAAGAAAAAAGATCTTTAAATTAACCAAAGAACTTATGTAATTTTTTTTAAACTTAAAAATGTTATTATTTGTTATTAAGTGTTAGTAAATGTTATTATGTGTTATTTTGTCTGTTTTTTGTCCTTTATTTTTCATTTTTCTGTGTTAAAATACACAAAAAAAGAGGAAAGTTATGGCAAAAGAATTAAGTAATAGGATTATATATAATGATTTTTTGTCAAAAGTCATACTAACAGATGATGAAAAAACAGTATTAGATATGCTTATAAAAAAAGAAAGTATTATAAAAATATCACAAGAAATAAATATGAGTGATAGGAACGTATCTAGAATAGTAAAGGATTTAAAAAGAAAATATGCAGATTATAAGCAATTAGAAATAGCAAAATTAGGCATATTTAAGTCATAATTATGGCGGAAAGCCATTTTTTTATTTTGTTATGATTATTTCGGAAGGAGATAAATAGACTTTAAGCGTTAAAAAACTTATTGATTATTTATCTCTTTTCATTTTATAGGAGGAAATATGTATAACAATTCTTATTTGAATGCTTATAATCCACAATTAAGCATAGACAAATTAAACGAACAAATAAATAATTTAGAAAAAATGAAAGCACAGTTGCAACAACCTTTACAACAACCAACTAATTTAACGCAAAATTTTCAATTAGCGCCTACCAGTAGAGATGTTATTAGATATGCAAGTTCATTAGAAGAAGTGCAAAGAGATATGGTAATTGGCGATACGCCATATTTTAGTAAAGATATGTCTGTTGTGTGGATAAAAAATTTAAAAGGAGAAATAAAAACATATGAGTTAAATGAAATAGTACCAAAGGATGAGAAAGATTTGCAAATAGAATTATTACAGACACAAATAGATGAATTAAGAAAAGAGATGAAAAACAATGAACGGACTTATACAGATGTTAGTACAGAACAAATTGCAACAAATACCACAGAACATAATGAGCCAAATGGAACAACAATTAAAAAGAACAAATCCGCAAGCGTTTAAAAAATACCAAGAAGCGAGGAAGAATAACAATCCTAATGATTTGTTAAATGAAACTGTAAATAGTTTTAATCCACAACAGAAACAACAATGGGAAAATATGATGAAAATGTTTAACAATGGTATTAACACCGAAAAATAAGGTGTTGATATAAAAATAAACAGAGAGGAGGCGAAATTTATGAATGGAAATTCTGGAATTGTTCCAACTGTAGATTTGGCTACTAATAATAATGCCGGATTTGCTTATCCTGTGATGCCTTTTATGGGCGGTTATGGTAATGGTGGATTTGGTGGCTATGGTAGTGATTGGATTTGGGTAATTTTACTACTTGCTCTATTCGGTGGTAATTGGGGTGGAAATGGCAATGGCGGTTTCTTTGGTGGTCGTGGATTTGATGATGGCTATGCTTGGTTATCTAACGGCCAAAAAGATATTATAGCAAATACTAATAATGGTTTTGACACCTTACATTTATCTAACCAATTAGAAGGAACTAGAGATGGTATTGCATCATTATCTAATCAATTATGTAATTGCTGTGCTGATATGAATCAAACTGTTTCAAATGGTTTCTATAATGCAGAAATAGCCGCTAATAATCGTGCAGTAAATCAAATGCAAGATACTTGGGCTTTAAGCAGACAATTTGCTGATTGTTGCTGTGAAAATCGTCTAGGATTAGCAAATTTAACTAGCACAGTAATTAGTGAGAATTGTGCTGATCGTGAAGCATTAAGCAATGGAATTAGAGATATAATTTCTAATCAAACTGCAAGTACGCAACGCATTTTAGATCAATTATGCCAAGACAAGATTGATGCTAAAAACGAAAAGATTGCTGATCTTCAAAGAGAAATTTTGATGAAGGATTTACAGGCAAGTCAAGTAGCACAAACTGCAACATTAAGAGAAAATAATGCAGTAGTTGCAAATCAATTAGTAAGTGAACTTCGCTCTTGTCCTATTCCGGCGCAACCAGTTTATGGCAACCAACCTATCTTTACTTGCAACGGAACAGGATGTGGATGTGGCGGATTTACAACAAGTCAATTTATTTAATAGCATAGAGTAGAATACTACATACTCGATTACGAGAACTTGCTGATTTTCGCAAAGATTTGTAAAGATTTTTGCAAAGATAGAGAATAAGCAAGTCTTATTCTCTTTTTATAAACCGAAATATACATTAAATTTGGTTTTAATGTGATTATAAACCAAAAAATGCACAATATTTGGTCTATAAATGTGAAAAAAAACACAAAATGCACAAAATTTTAGAAAAATAGCGCAAAATTGAAAGGAGAAATATATATATGATAGAAACAATAATAAATGAGCCGTTGGTATTGCCAAGCAACGCAAGTCCTATAACTTTTGATGAAACAGATATAAGGACTAGGTGTGCCACTTGTAATTGCAACGGGTGGTTAGATTATTCGAACGGGAACCCTAATTTTAAAATATTTGGAAATGGATATACAGGATATTATGATGTAGAATTTAGTGCCTCTGTAAGTTCTGCAACTGCTGGCGTGGTAGCGATAGCATTATTTCAAGATGGTGTTCTTATTCCGGATACAATTAGAGCCGTGACGATTGACGCCGCAGATGATTACGAAACAGTTTCGTTTGATAAAAAATTAAGGGTATGCCCTAGAGGAACAACTAATATATCTGTTCAAAGTGTTCCAAGCATTCCTACACCGACTGACCCTACAACACCAATATCGACCACACAAGCAATTATTACAAATGCAACATTTAGCATAAGTAGGATTTAATGAATAATAAATTAGATATAACAAGTTTAATTTTACAAGCATTAAGTTTAGAAATATTGTTTAGAGATTATAATAATAGTGATTTAATGAAAGAATTGCAACATCAAGATACAAATTATTTTGAAAAAATAATTAGAAATCAAGAAAAAATATTAACTCTTTTAAGAAAGGAGGAAAAATAGTGGAAGAAAGACTAATTGAGAAAGCAAATGAAAATATAAAAAATATTTTAGATGAAGGAATAAATGTAAATAATTTAGAGCATTTATATAAATTAACCAAAATTAAGCATATAGCGAAGGAGGATGAAAATATGTACGGAAATTATGGAAATTATGGTGGCAGAAGGCCAGGGTATGATAGTTATGGTCGCGGAAGTTATGGCGAATATGGAAATTATGGCGCAAGAGGGCGTGATATGAGATATCGTGGTGACGAACATTTAGATAGAATATCTGGCGAATATGGAAGATATATGGCTAATCGTGAAAGATATGGAGCAAGTCCAGAGACAGATAAATCATTTGAATATATGGTTAAATCGTTGGAAGATTTTATTAAGTATCTACACGAAGAAGCAGAAACACCACAAAATCACCAAATGCTTAATGAAGTATTGCAAAGAAGTATGAGATAAGATGTATAAATTTTATAATGCCAATGCTTTAAACAAATATGAAGATGATTGTGTTATAAGAGCAATTTCTTGCGCTACTAATAAATCGTGGGATTATGTTTATGATTATTTAAGCGATCTAGCACAATATGAAGGAACATTATTAGATAAAAGAGAATTTGTAAGAGATTTTTTAGATGATAATTTTATTCGTTTGGAAAAATTTGACGGCACAGTAGGTGAAGCATCTGGTTTGCTTTATGATAAAATCGCCCTTATAACAATGCCAGGGCATATAGTTTGCTCTAAATATGGAGTAATTTATGACACTTTTGATTGTCGAGACAAAAAAGTTGAAGACATTTGGCTAGTAGAATAGAAAGAGTGCTTTTGCACTTTTTTATTTGCTATGTTATAATTTTTTTAAGAGAAAGGTGGAGATATTATGCGTGTGATAGATGGATACACCATAAAAATAAATCGTGGCGATATTTTGCCAATAAAATTGCAAATACCGGTTTATGAATTAGACGAACACGGTGTTCCTGTATTCGATCATTATTATCAATTTAAAGTTGGTGATAAAATTGACTTCAGCGTTTATAAAAAACGTAGAATGAGTAAAGATGCTTTGTTATTAAAACATATGGAAGTCGAAGAAGAAAGCACAGAGTTTAATTTTGTTCTAACAAGTGAAGAAATGAAAATTGGACCTCTTATTGATAAACCAACAGAATATTGGTATGAAGTTGAATTAAACGACCAACAAACAGTTATTGGTTATGATGATAATGGACCAAAAATTATGATACTTTATCCTGAAGGAAGTGAGATAGTATGATTTATACAGAACCAGTTTTACTTTTAGGAACTTTGAGTGTTGGTGAAGCAAAGATAGGTTATGAATTAAAAGTAGAAAATTCTATGCTAGTTTTTACAAAATATGGAAAAGTAGAAGAAAGTGAGTTGATTTTAGAGTGAGTGTTATAAACAAAATAAAAGTTGATGATATAGAATATGACATAAGTGCAGATTATGAAAATATAACAAATACTCCTAATTTAGCAGATGTTGCCACAAGTGGAAGTTATGATGATTTAAGTAATAAACCAACAATTCCTAGCAATACAAGTGATTTGGTAAACGATAGTGGTTTTATTGATAAAAGCGTGAATGATTTGACTTATTATACATTAGCAACAAACACTGGTGCTACAATAGAGTTAAGTATCAATAGTTCGACTTATGTAATGACAATGAACTTAAAAAATAGTGCGGGTACGACAATTAGTACAGGAACAGTAGATTTACCATTAGAAAGCGTCGTAGTAAATGGTAGTTATGATAGTACAAATAAAAAGATTATTTTAACATTACAAAGTGGTAGCACTATTGATATTCCAGTAGGCGATTTAGTAAGTGGTTTGCAAAGCGAGATAACAAGTAGCAACAAATTAAGTGCAGATTTGATAGATGATACAAATACAACAAACAAATTAACAAATGCAAATGAAAAATCTACTTGGAACGCGAAATATGATTTGCCTAGTGGTGGAATACCTAGTACAGACTTATCTAGTGCAGTTCAAACAAGTCTAGGTAAAGCCGATACTGCTATACAAGATATAAGTGGAAAACAAGATACATTAGTTAGTGGTACAAACATAAAAACAATAAATAGTACAAGTTTGTTGGGTAGTGGAGATATTACCATAAGTGCAAACGCTGATAATATTATATCGTTTTCAAATACTAATCAAAGTTTTACAGACGTAGCATTGGCTAATAAAATATGGTCTGCCTATAATAAGTATGGCGACGATATGATACTTATAAATAAATATAATTCAAGTCATACATTGATATATAATTCATTTAGAGTTGATAGTGCTGGTACTGAATATGAAAATCTGTATTGTACTAGTATGCCTTTGTCAAATGAGGTTAGTACAAGTTCGCAAAACAGAAATATCTATCAAGAAAAATATATGATAAGAGTATATAAAAACGGCAATTTTGACGGCAATAGGTCATCAAGTTGGGAAAACAGCAAAACATTGTTTACAGCAGGAACTAATGTTTCTCTTGCTTCTAATGGTACAATATCTGTTGACTTATCAAGTAAACAAGACATTATACAATATTCTACAATGCCGACAGCAAGTTCTAGTACAGTAGGAAAAATAGTTCAATACACAGGGACAACAGACAGTACATACACTAATGGCTACTTCTATCAATGTGTAAGTGACGGAGAAAGTACACCTACTTATAGTTGGGAAAATATAAACGTACAAGCAAGTAGTGGAGGAAGTACAGGCTTAGATTTACATTATATAGATGAAATTGATAGTACAATAGGCACTTCGCAAAATCCTTTGATTTTAGATACATTAGAAAAAGGACTATATACTTTTAAAAGTAATTCGAAACTTGCAAGTACTCTTTATGTAAAAGCAACTTCAACTAATTCTTCTACAAAAAACACTAATTTTGTTCGTTGGGATTACCCGTTTATAGTGCTTAAAAAATATAGCGATACTGCTAACGATGAAGTATTTATTGAAAGTGCTGGTAGATATAATCCGTTTCAAAATTCACCACACGTTACCATTCGTTCAATAAAAAGATATGACAGTGACAATTCTGGTGTAAACGCGGTAAGCACAACAAATTCGTGGGTATTTAATCAATATGTTACTACTATTGACGATCAAGGAATAGGCGGTGTAAAAACATTCTGGAATTTTCCAAAATGTTCGAGTAATATATCTAATTTAACAGATGATACTCACTTAACTACAAAAAAATATGTTGATAATACCACATTATTAAAAGCATATCAATTAGCAGGTTTAAGTGAGTATTCTGCAAGTTCAACTTATGCAGTAGGAGATTATGTGTACTACAATAATTTAATTTATAAGTGCAATACAGCCATTTCGGTAGCAGAGGCGTGGGACAGTACTCATTGGACGCAAAAAACTTATATGGAATATATGAGCGATACATTGGTTGGAGGTGCTTTAAATGGCTCGTACTGATAATCTTAATCATTTCTTAACAGATGTGGCTGACGCAATTAGAACAAAGGCAGGTACAAGTGGCACTATACAAGCAAGTGCCTTTGATACTGCTATTGCAAATATACCTAGTGGTGGAGGTGGAACGGTTGAAGAAAAAGATGTAAACTTCTACGATTATGAAGGAACATTATTGCACTCTTATACAGCACAAGAGTTTCAAGCGTTAGAAAGTATGCCAGAAAATCCCACCCACGAAGGTTTGACCTCGCAAGGTTGGAACTGGACTTTAGAACAAGCAAAAAGTTATGTCACAAATCACGGAATATGTGATATAGGGCAAATGTACACACCGACAGACGGTAAAACCAAAATATATATTCATCTTGAAGATGGTAGAACTAAACCTTATTTAAGACTAGCAGTAAACGGTACTGTCACAGTTGATTGGGGAGATGAAAGTGCTACCGAAAATATCGTAGGAACTTCGACAAGTACATTTATAATGACACCTCACGAGTATTCAACGGGTGGAGATTATATAATTTCGCTTTCTAGTAATACTAATTTTTATATTAAGGGAGATACAGGTGCAGGCCAAAAGTTTATAACGGCAGAAAACAGTTATAGCAATTCTCCTTATAAATATTATGTAAATAGTGTAATAAAAGTTATATTAAGCACAAATGCAAAAATAAGTACATATACTTTTGCTTATATGAATTGTTTAAAAGAAATAATAATACCTTATGGTTATAGTAATTTTTATACAGATAGTCTTTTTCAAGAGTGCAATAATTTAAAATTTATAGTCATTCCAAATACTGTAAATAGTTTACCTAGTAGTATGGGTATGTACGGTCCGAATTTTACTTGGAATTGTTATTGTTTAAAAGGCATTGTTTTGCCTAACGGCATTACTGGAGAAATGAAACCTGCTCATATTTTAAATAGGTCTTATAATGCAAAAAGATTTTGTATTCCTGACGGTGTGACATCTATTATGGATACCAGTCTTGGTGTATCTTTTTTAGAAAAAGTTGTCTTGCCTAAAAATAATTCTTTTGTAAGACTACCTAATAGTTTTATGAGTGGTAATTATAATTTAAAGCAATTTGAAATACCAAATACTATTACAACTTTAGGAACATCTGTCTTTTCAGAATGTGGTGGATTAACAAGTTTAACTTTTCCTAGTGGTTTAACAACTATTGGTAATAGTTGCTTTCAATATATACCAAATATTGCTTATTATGATTTTAGTGCTTGTTTACAAGTGCCTACACTTGGTTCTGGTTGTTTTACATATATTGCAGATGACTGCAAAATCATAGTTCCTAATAGTTTATATAACGATTGGGTAGCAACAAGTGGTTGGAGTTCATACGCAAGTTATATAATTAGCAAAAGTGATTGGGACGCTTTACAAACAAGTTAGAAAGGGGGGGTAAATAATGGAAAAAGTTAAGAAAATATCTAAATATGTGGTAAATGCACTAAATATGATAAATGCTTTAATTTTAGTGCTTTCTCCTATTTGGGGTTGGCATTTAGAAGATATTACAAAGACAATAGTGGCCGTTGCCGGTGTGATCTCATTATATCTAGTAAGTGGCAAATTGTTTGATTTAAAGGAGGAAAAGTAAATGGAATTTGTAAAAAGATTAACTAATCCTAGTGATGATAATGTAAATTATTTAAGGCCTAAAAAAGGATACAATAAATGCATTCGAGGAAATCAAAAACACGGATTAAATAAAGGCCCTTATGATGTGCTACCAAATTGTACTGGATGGGTAAACGGTCGTTGGTTAGAAGCACAGCATTATACAGAAGATAAATTGCCTTATGGAAGCAATGCAGAAACTTATTTAAGAGACAATAAGATTTATGAAGAAGGATTTACGCCACGTGTTGGCTCGATACTTGTATATGGTAAAGGTAAAGTTGGTGAAGGTAGCGATGGCGCAGGTCACGTTATGTTTGTCGAAAGTATTGATAAAAATGGAAATTGTCTAGTAAGTGAAAGCGGTTGGAATTTTACTAGAAAAAGAATGAGTACACGCACAGTTAAACCACATAAATATAATTATTTAAGTGGATACACTTATTTAGGTTGTATTTATCCGGCAGAAAATTTTGAGTTTCATTATTATGGGACTTTACCTACTGAAAATTTAAGATATGGTATGAAGGGTAAACAAGTTAAATATTTGCAAGATTTCTTAAATTGGTGTTTAGGTGAAACATTAAGCGTGGACGGACACTTTGGACCGGCTACGAAGAGTGCTGTGAAAAAGTATCAAGAAAAATACGGATTAGAAGTTGACGGACATTTTGGACCAAAGTGTAGAGCAAAAGCAAAAACAATAACATTCTAGCGAGGTATAAAAATGAGGCCGATTACAAAGGAAATGATACATACTTTTAAAATTGATAAACTTGGTTATGATTTTATGGGTTATACATTTAAAAGAAAAGATGAATTATCATTTCACCATTTGATAATACCTCGCCGTGAATGTAAAAGGATGGGAGTTGGCGAAGGATATTTTTTTGAAAATGGTGCAATTCTAGTACAGAGTACAGGGCACGAATATTTGCATACAATTGAATATATAGATCCAGATTTGTTTTTTGCAATAACAAGTGAAATGATAGATGAAAATGTTATGAGAAAAATAGAAATTGCTAATTTAAGAAGAATAAGAGATATGCTTTTACAATTTGAAAAAGAGCATAGTGCAGATACAAATAAAAATGGGAAATATTTTATAAAAGAAGAATATATTGAAAGGCGAATTAAATTATGATACCTAAAAAAATACATTATATTTGGTTTGGTAAAGGCGAAAAAAATGAACTCATAAAAAAATGTATGAAAACTTGGGAAAAGTTAGGATATGAAATATTTGAGTGGAACGAAGATAATTTTAATACAAATTATAATAAATTTACTAGGCAAGCATATGAAAAGAAAAAGTGGGCTTTTGTTAGCGATGTTGCTAGATTATATGTACTTTATAATGAGGGTGGAATATATTTAGATACAGATGTTTCTGTTGCTAAAAGTTTGGATGAATTTTTAAATAATAAAGCATTTACAGGGTTTGAATGTGAAAACTACCCTGTATGTGCTACGATGGGCGCAGTAAAAGGTAATCCTATTATAAAAGAAATGTTAGATTATTATGACGATAAAGATTTTATTGAAACAACAAATACAGTAATAATGTCAAATATTTTAGAAAAATATGGAATAGATAGAAGTAAAAACGAGATACAAAAAATAGATAATTTTACAATATATCCAAAAGAATATTTTAATGATTTGAATGGATACACGTACCACCATATGGATGGTTCGTGGTTAGAGAGGAAGTAAAAAATGAAAATATTAACAATATTTATACCTGTATATAATCAAGAAGAATTAGTTTTAAGAGCATTAGATAGTACACCGACAAGAGATGATATAGAAATATTAGTAATAGATGATTGTTCTACTGATAACACTTTAAAAAATGTAAAAAAATATAAAGAAGAACACAAAGAAAAAGATATTAGAATTATACATTTAGAAGAAAATAAAGGTTTAGGAAATGCTAAAAATGTTGGTTATGAAAATGCTAAAGGTATATATGTAAATCAATTAGATAGTGATGATTATTTATATACAGATGAATATAATAAAGTGATTGATATGTTAGATGGAACAGATATGGTTTATATGGATTTAAAGAAAAATGATGGTGATATATTTAGATTGACACCCGAAAGTCAAAGAAATTTATGTTCTGGTTGTGCTAGATTTATAAAAAAAGAGTTTTTAGGAGATAGTAGATGTCCTGAAATTAGAGCAACAGAAGATTGGCATTTGAATGAAGAATTACAAAAAAAACCACATACAGATAAATTTACAGGTATAGTTGGTTATCATTATAATTTTCCGCGCGAAGGAAGTTTATACGATCAATTTGTTAAAGGAGAATTGAAAGTATGAAAAATGTATTTTATTTTTGGCATATAAATGAAATAGGTGGTATTGAAAGTTTCTTTTATTACCTAGCAAAAAGATATAAAGATTGGGATATTACTATTTATTATAAAAGTGGTGATGAGAAACAAATACAAAGATTAAAACAGTATGTTAGAGTTAAAAAATATACAGGTGAAAAAGTTGTATGTGATAGAGCATTTTTTAATTTTAATTTGGAAGTTATCGACAATTTTGAAGCAAAAGAATATATACAAATAGCGCACGGAGATTATAAAGCAATGGGAATAAGACCTAATACGCATCCTAAAATAACAAGATATTTGGGTGTAAGCCAATTGGTGTGCGATACATTTAAAGAGGTTACGGGTTATGATACTGAACTTGTATATAATCCTATTGAAATAGAAAAACCTAAAAAAGTGTTAAATTTAATAAGTGCGACAAGATTAACAAAGGAAAAGGGTAAAGAACGAATGGTAAAACTTGCCAAAATGTTAGATGAAGCAGAAATACCTTATATATGGACCATATTTACTAATGATACTAAAGCAATAGATAATCCAAATATAGCATATATGAAGCCAAGACTAGATATTGTGCCTTACATAGCAAATGCAGATTATTTGGTGCAATTAAGTGATAATGAAGGTTATTGCTATTCTGTTGTAGAAAGTTTATGCGTAGGAACTCCTGTTATCGTGACTAATTGTCCGGTATTTAAGGAATTAGGAATAGAAAATGGCAAAAATGGATTTATAGTGAATTTTGATATGAAAAATGTGCCAATACAAGATATTTATAAAGGTTTACCAGAATTTAGTTATAAACCAAAAGAAAGTAATTGGGATAAGTTTTTATTACCGGGAGAAAGCACTTATGAAGGCGAAGAAAAAGCATTGGTTAGAGCGACACCGGGTTTTATAGGCAAAAAAGATGCTGAAAGAAATACATATCCTAAAATTGGTGAAGAATGGGAAACTTCATTAGAAAGAGCAGAATATTTAAAAAGTAAAGGCGCTGTCGAAATTGTTAAAGTTATAGTTGAAAAGTCAAAGAAAAAAAAGAAAGAAATTGAAGATAATGTAATAAATAATGTGATAAGTGAATTAAGAGTCGAAAACAGTAAGGTTGATACTATTAAGAAACCTAAAAAATAAACAAATTTTACAAAATTATAATTTTATGTTATAATGTATATATAGAAAAGAGGGAAAAATTATGAGTTTTAAAAGATATGCAAGTGATAATGATAGTGCTGGTGGAGTTTGGCGTACTGTTGGTGGCAGAAGAATATTTATCAAAGATGGTCAAGATTTGGCAAGTGCTATGAAAGCAAGTGGAAAATTTAATTATGATGATGAATATGATAGAGCACATGGAATGTATAAAAAACAAGAAAAAGAAATTGATGAAAGAAATAAAAAATTGCATAGAGAAGCAATAGAAAAAGAAAATCGAGAAAGATTTAATAAAAATATTGAAAAATATTTAGAAGAAACAGAAAAAGCAGAACAAAAAAGATATGAATTAAACAAAAAATTAAAAGAAGCACAAAGTAAAATGGATAAATTAGATGATAAACTTGCTGAATATGAAGAAGATGAGTTTGTGAAAGATAGCCCAGCACACGATGAATTAAGATGGGAATATGAAGAAGCAAAAGAAGAATATGAAAAATTAAGAAAAGAAATAAGAAATCAAAGAAGATTAGAAGATGGAAAAGAAATTCACGAAGTTTTTAGGCAAATGGATGATAGAGAAATGGAAGCGTTTGCAAAAAAACAGCCAGAAAGCATTAAAAAAATGCAAGAATATTTACAAGCAAATAGACCAAATGAATATTTCCAAAAACAATTAAAAGAAAGTGGAGTTAAAACATTTGCTGATGAAATAAAAGAGCAAGATAAAATATCTAATTATTATGAAGAACAAGAAAGACAAGCATTAAGAAGTAAAGATATGTCTTATGGCTATTCTAAAAAAGCATTAGAAAATATTAGCAACAAAGAATTAGATGATTATATAAATAAACAACAAGAACTTGTAAATGAATATACAAATAAAGTTAATCAAGATTTAACTTATGACCAAAGAAAAGTTAGAAATAGGCAAGACACAGTTTGGGACAAAGGAATGAAAGCAAAGTATGAACAACAATTAAAAAATGCTCAAGAAGAAAAAACTAGACGCGAAGAATATGTGAATAAATATTTTAGTAAAGAAAACAACAGCCAAATAACTAACGCATTAAGAAGAAAAGCATATCAAAAATATTTAAAAGAACATCCTAACAGCAAAATGTCTTTCGAAGATTTTAAAGATATATATTAAAAGTGCTATTTGCACTTTTTTTTATTATGTGCTATTATTTAAGCAGATATTAAATCTGGCGAGTTCGTCGCTCGTAAAACTAACGATAGGAGGAAATATTATTATGCGTGAGTTTTTAAAAGGTTTAGATTTAGAAAGTGAACTTATTGACACTATTATGGCCGAACACGGCAAACATTTGACAGGTTTAAAAGAGCAAGTAGAAAGTTTGAAAGAGGAAAATGAAAGTTATAAAACTCAAATTGCCGATTTAAACAATTCTATTGCTGAAAAGGATGAAACTTTGAAAAACTTCGAAACTACCGAAAACGAAAATCGTGAACTTAAAGCACAAATGCAAATGAAAGATTGCAATGTAAAACCAGAGTTTATGAAGTTCGTTGGAAGTGAAATTATGAGTAAGGTGGACGATACTCACGATCTAGGAACTGTACTTACAGATTACAAAAAGGAAAATCCACAATATTTTGGAGATACAGTAGTTAAAAAAGTACAGAGTTCGCCTGTATTAACAGGTGGAAGTCCAGAGCCACAAAGCACGAATAACATAATGAATGATATTCTGCGTGGTACAAAATAAAAATTAGAAAAGGAGAGATGATGATATGCCAGCAACAGGTATAACAAAAAGTGATGTCGATGCTGTAATCGAAACACAGGTTGCAGAGGAGATATTTCAAGGTGTCACTAAAGAAAGTAAAGCACTTTCAATGTTTAGAAGACTACCTAATATGTCAAGTGATAAAACAAAATTAAGAGTTCTTGACAGCCTACCAATTGCTTACTTCGTTGATGAAACAACTAATAATGGTAGAAAAAATATTACAAAACAAGCGTGGGCTAATAAGTATATCAATGCGGCTGAATTAGCAGTAATCGTTCCTATTAAGGAAAATTTACTTAATGATGCAGATATTGATATTTGGGCTCAAATTAGACCTAGAATAGTAGAAGCATTTGCAAAGAAAATTGATAATGCTATGTTCTTTGGAGTAGATAAACCTACTGATTGGAGAAAAGGACTTGTACCAAGTATCGTGGATGCAGGTGCAGAAGTCAATGAAACTGGTGCATTATATAGCGACATTAACGATGTAATGACAAAGGTTGAAGAAAGTGGATACAATGTAAATGGTATTCTTGGTGGTGTAGGTCTTAAAGGTAAATTCCGTATGATGACTGATACAACAGGACAACCATTAAATACTACTGAAATTGGTAGCGTTGCAAGATACTTTATGGATAATGGTGTTTGGGACAAAAATACTTCTACATTAGTAGCAGGTGATTTCAGCCAAGCAGTTTATGCTATTCGCCAAGATGTCACTTATAAAGTATTGACAGAAGCAGTTATTCAAGACCCTAGTGATGGTTCAATCCTTTACAACTTAGCACAAGACGATATGGTTGCACTTCGTGTCACAATGAGACTTGGTTGGGAAATTCCAAACCCTGTAAATGCATTGAACGAAACAAGTGCACGCTTCCCGTTTGCAAGTTTGAAACCAAGCGAAAGTCTTTAAGATTTAAAATGAAAGAGGTGTTTTGAATGGAGTTCGATGAAGATAAACAATATTTGTCCTATGACGAGTATTTAGACTTGGACGGACAACTAGAAGAAACACCTTTTAATTTATTAGAATATGAAGCGCAGAGAAAAATTGACGGGCGAACTAGAAACAGATTAGTAGGAATATTAAATGAAGATATACCAAATGAAGTTAAAATGTGTATATTCAATATGGTAAATCTATTAACTACTTATGTTGAAAGTTTAGGTAATGTCAATAAAGGAATTGCAAGTGAAAACACAGATGGTTATTCTGTTAGTTATATAAATACAAGTCAATTATCACAAATATTGAAAGCCAAAAATCAAGATCTAGAAGATTGCATATCTAATTATCTTATGGGTGTCATTGTAAATGGAGAACATTTGTTATATTTAGGGGTGAAGTAATGCTTACTAATTCTAAATTAACAATATACCATAAAATTTTTGATAGCGAATTAAGAGATAATAAATGGGTTAGATATAATTATGATAAAGTTTGGTTTTTCGGTGGCAAAGGTGCTAGATTAAGTAAAGGTTTAAATGATGCTAATGATGTTGAAATAAGAATACCTTATTTTAATGGTTTAGATATTAGTAATTTTGCATTAGGCGATATAATCGTACAAGGCGAGTTAAATGATGATATTGAAACACAGCAAGATTTAAAGAACTACTTAATTTATAACATAACGAGTGTTATAGATAACAGATTTGGAGAAAATCCGCATATTCATATTGGAGGTAGGTAAAAATGCCAGTAGGTTTTAAGCCGACAAGCCAAATAAAAGCAAGATTGGGTTTAGACTCTGGTGGACCAGTACAAAAATTTTTTACTCATACTTGCCGAATTCATATGGATAAATATGTTCCATTTGACACAGGGGTTTTAGCAAATACTGCTTATGAAGGTTTAGATTATATTATTTATCAAACGCCATATGCAAAAGTTGTATATTATGGCGTTAGAGATGGTAAAGAATTAAATTATCAAAAAGATAAACACCCGTTAGCAGGACCATATTGGGATAAAGAAATGGTAAGTGCCGAAATGGATGATGTGATGAATGAAGTTAAAAGTTATATGAAATATGTAGGAGGTAAAAAATGATAGTTGCTAATAATACGCGAATTGCCAAGTTGGCCGAATATTTATTAAGTATAATTGATGAAATAACTAACGAAATAACACCGTTGATAAATGCAGATTGGTTATCTAATGATATAAATAATTATTCGTTAGATAGGATACCAACTGCTAGGCAAGTGCAAAAATGGATAACAGGAATAACAATCTGTAAAGACACTTATAATTTTAGAAGTCGTATGTCATATTCGAGCGACAGAATAAATAATTTAAAGAATATTGGTTTCTTTGAAAGATTTGAAGAAATTGTCGCAGATAATAATAGAAAAGGTGTTTTACCTGAAATCGATGGAATACAGTCGATTAAATGTTTAAATAGTGGAACATTGAATAATACCACTAGCAATACAGCAGAGTTTAATATACAAATACAAATTGAGTATATTGAAAAATTAAATAAAGAAGTAAGTTTATAAAGGAGGAAAAATAGATGATACCAAATGATATCGAAAAGGTTGAACGCGATCAGTTCTTAACTTATCTTGATACAACGCCAAGTGAAACAAGTCGTACTTGGGCCGTTCTCGGAATAGGCATAACTGATTACGGTATTGCTTACAATCCGCAAGTGGACCAAGAAAAATGGATAATCGAAAGAAATAGTAGAAATATTCATAAAAGTAATCAAAAACAAGGTACTGTTTCACAAACAATTTATAAGAATGACCCTTGTTTTGAATTTATAAAGAATGGTAGAGATAAATTAAATTATACAACTAACATTCTAGATATTGATACTTTTGATGGTACAACAGAAGGTAATATTACTACTTATCCAGCAAAAATGAATAAGGTCGTAATTGCTATCACACAATATATGAACGAAGATGCAACTATCGAATATGACATTTATTATGACGGAGACCCTATTGAAGGAACTGTCACGATGGATGAAAACAATGTACCAACATTCGTACCAAATGAAAGTTTATAATAAATAACCTTTAAGGGTGAAGGGGACAAAACCCTTTTACCCTTTATTTTTTTAGAAAGAAAGAGGAAGTAAAATGAACGAAGAAGAAAAATATATACAATTAGATAAAAGCGATACTTTAAAATTAGGTATTAGAGATGCAGAAGGTAAGCCGACAGGTGAATATCTTGAATTTGATTTGGAAGATATAGAATTACCTTTAAGACTACAAAATATGATTAAGAAAGTTCAATTTATCAAAAGCGATTTAGATAAAAAACTTTTGATTATTGAAAAAAAACAAGATTATAAAGGTAAAAATATGATGAGTTCTAATGAAGAAGCACAGTATAGGGCTTTTAGAGATGCAATGAGAGAATTAGAAAAAGTGTATAATAGTTTTCTTGGCGAAAATGGCGTTAAAAAATTATTAGGTGGTGGTAATTTGCAATGGACCAGTTTTAATAAAATAGACAAGATCATTGAAGAACAAATTATGCCAAAATTAAATTTTAAATCATTAGATATTAAGAAAAAAATTAAAACTATGTTTGATAAAAGCCAAGAAGAAAAGAGCACATTAGAATAATGAATTATCCTGAATATGTTAAAATTGGCGATAAAAAATATAAAATAAATACCGATTTTAGAGTAGCGGTAGAATGCAATTCGATAGCAGAAAGCGAAAATATCAAAGATTACGAGCGAGCATTAGGCATTATTTATAAATTATTTGGTGATGAAGGATTAAATGACGAAGAAAATTATGATAAACTTTTAGAATTAGGTTTAAGATATTTAAGGTTAGATGAAACAGATGAAATAAAAAGAGACAAAAACGAAAAAATAACTATGGATTTTGTTGAAGATGAGAAATATATTAAATCAAGTTTTAAATATGATTATGGTTATGACCCTTATGCTAAAGAATATATACATTGGTATGAGTTCTTTAATGACCTCAATAATTTATCAAATAGTGAATTGGGCGATTGTTGCATTTTAAATCGAGTTCGGGCTTTAAGGGAGTTAGATTTAAGAACTATTAAAGATAAAAAAGAGCGAGATAAATATAAAAAGGCACAAGAAGCAGTTGCTCTAAAAAAATATAAAAAACAAAAAACAGTTCATTTAACAGAAGAACAAGAAAAAGCAAGACAAGATATTTTACGGAAAGCAGGGTTGCTATAAAATAGAAAGGCGGTATATATGGAAGATTATGATGGTTGGATAACTGTTGGTACAGGATTAGACAGTACACAACTTGAAAAAGATTTAAAAGCAGAATATAAAAGATTAGAAAAGGCCGAAAAAGATTTTGAAAAATTAACAAGCCAAAAAATGAAAATAGAAGCCGAAATCGAATTAAAAGGTAAAAAATTTGAAGAAAAAATTGCTGAAATCGAAAAATTAAGAGATATAAAAATTGAAGGAAATGTGACAGGTGGTTTTAGAGTAAGGGCGGCGCAAGATGAAAGAACAAGACAAGAAGCACAAATAAAAATAAATAGACTACAAGAAGAATATAATCGTTATTTAGATGAAGCCGATAAAAAATTAAATAATATTGAAAATGATTTAGAAAGAAACACTATCGAACAACAGCAAGCAAAAGATAATATAAATGAAATAACCGAGCAACTTGATAATATGCCAAGAGATTTTAGTCGGATTTTTAATGGTATTACTAAAGTTTTAAAGCAAGTTAAAAAATGGGGTTTAGCAATATTTGGCATTCGATCTGCTTATATGGCTATAAGACAAGCAATGAGTGTTTTATCTTCTGTTGACGAACAATTAAAAACAGATTTACAATACATTAGAATTGCAATGGCAACAGCATTAGAGCCGATTGTCAAAATAATAGTAGAATGGGCTTTAAGATTATTACAAATTATTGGCGCAATTATACAAAAATTGACAGGTAAAAATCCATTTGAAAAAGTAAATGAAAATTTAAAGAAAGCAAATGGTTCTGCTAAACAATTAAGTAAAACATTAGCAAGTTTTGATGAAATGAATATAGTTGGCGATAATTCTTCTTCTGGAATAGGTACACCTAGCATTGATATAACTGGAAATTTTGAATTACCTACTTGGATGGAAAAGATTTTAGAGCATAAAGATGAGATAGTAGATTTTTTGATTTGGTTAGCGTCTATGTTCTTGATCTTAAAAGTATTATCATTTGCCGGAACAATAGAAGAAATTTCTGTAGCACTTGTCAAACTTTTACCTGCATTAGAAGCATTAAGTGGTTTGCAATTATTAGGAGCATTAGTAGGAATTGCATTAGTAATAGTTGGTATAATTGAAACAATAAAAGCAATTATTGGATTTATAAAAGACCCTAGTTGGGAAAACTTTGCTAATATATTAAAAGGTTTAGCAATAATACTTGCTGGCGTTGCATTAGCGATGATAGCAGTAAATATAGCAAATCCAGTTGCGTGGATAGTATTAGCAATCGCGGCTTTTACAGCACTTATGGCACTTATTATTAAGAATTGGGATAAAATAAAAGCGTGGTTTAATAAAATTGGAAGTTGGGTACAAGAAAAAATTATAAATCCGATAAAGCAGAAATTTAATGCCTTACCTAATTGGCTTAAAACTTTGATTAAAGGTATGGTAAATACTGCTATTCAAATGATAAATATGTTGATAAATGGTATAAATCTTATGTTGATACCATTTAGAGCGGCCATTGTAGTTATAGGAAAAGTTATGGGTAAAAATTGGAGTTTGCAAACAATTTCTATTCCTAAAATACCTTATGTTCGTAAAGGTGCTATTATAAATCAACCTAATAGAGGCGTGGATTTAGGAGTTGCTAAAGGTGGCGAAAGCGGTCACGAGGGTGTCGTTCCACTTACAGATAGTCAACAGATGGCTTTACTTGGAGCAGAAATCGGTAAAAATGTTGTAGTGAATTTAACTAACATTATGAAGATGAATGGTAGAGAATTAAATAGAGAATTAAAGAGAATTGCAAGTGAAGATGCATTTGCTGGAAATTATGAGGTGGTATAATGTTTATTGATAAAAATAGTATAACAATCACAGTAAATTCGCAAACAATAAATATGGGAGATTATATAGTAGAAGCAAAATTTGGATACCATAAATTATGGGGAAAAGATAGTGGTCGAAATTTAGCGGGTACACAGTCAGGTACTTTACTTGGCATATTTCCTAAAATTACGATGCAATTTAGAGCGCTTACTAAAGAAGAATTGGAAACGATCGCGCCATTTTTGGATAGCGCATATCAAACAGTTGGCTATTATGATCCGAATAAAAAGCAACAGGTGACTATGGATACATATTCAAATGATTGGGAAATTATAAATAAATATTTTGTAGGTGCCGATGGTTATAAAAATGAAGGGTTTAGTTGGGCTGTCATTAGCGTATCAAAAAGGAGTTAAGTTATGAAAGCAAATTATGCAAATATTAAATCTAAAATTTATAAAATGGGTAGAGCAATAGAAGTTCAATTAGTAAACAGTAAAACAGATGGAACATTTATCAAAAATATAACTTCTGATGACATAAATTATTTGTCGTTGCATTATGAAGGCGGATTATTAACTTCTGTTATGAAGCAATTAGATATACAAAGCAATGATGCGATAGATATTGGTACAGTATTACAAGCATCATTTAGTGTTAGTGGAGAAAGCACAGGTTTAGGTACTTATTTTGTATATTCGTGTGAAAAGCAAGAAGACAGTAATGATTATAAAATTATTGCTTATGATGGATTGTTTTATTCGATGCAAGATTATGAAGATTTAGGATTAACTTATCCAATAACAATTCGTACATTTTTAAAAGCAATTTGTACCAAAATAGGATTGTCTTTTGATGATACTGCAACTTTTCCAAATTATGATAAACAAATAACAAAAGAATTATATTTAGATACAGACGGCAATTCTATGGGTTATACTTATCGAAATGTTTTGACAGAGATAGCGCAAGCAACAGGTGGAACAATTTGTATAAATGATACTGTTTCTGGTGGTAAGACACTTGTAATAAGATATATAAATAATACGGGCGATACCATAGATGAGAAGTATTTTAAAGATA
>Ga0310690_10001536_pt1 | contig 40625 bp, 59 predicted proteins | sample AusTroGonzalo_MG_2_FD_207661 | JGI IMG/M metagenome (GOLD analysis project Ga0310690, IMG submission 207661) | Bovine rumen microbial communities from tropical cattle in Woodstock, Queensland, Australia - Gonzalo_04 (v2) (version 2) | ecosystem: Host-associated > Mammals > Digestive system >... | reverse complement strand
GCAATGTGTACGGATATATAGCTATGGGAACCTGGTAAGCCGTGGCTCAATGAAATACAACCCCTCTACTGGTCAATACGAACTTAGCGCAGGCGAATTAAGCCCTCAAGAAAAAGCAATGCGCCAAAACCTAGCTGGGAACATTGAAAGCCTAATCAATACCGTAGGTTCTTCGCCAGACGCATTTGTACGCTACGCTAAGGAACTTTCTAATACATATTATAAACAAGGCGAACGCAAGCTATCCGAGAACGTAGCCAAAGAACAAGCTAGATTAGATGAGAGCTTGGCACGACGCGGTCTATCAACAAGCCGTGCTGCTGCAGATATACAAGGGGAACTTGAGAGACGCAGACAAGGTACGTTGGCTGACATTTATGACGCTTCTCAAATGTATGGATATAATGTCCAGAGTGGACTTATGAACCAAGCGCGTAGCTCTCTTGGGACATTGGCAGGCTATCAACAGAACCTATCAAATGTTGACCAAGCATATTTGAATCAAGCTATAAATGCACAGCAAATTGGGCAACAATATGAGAACGCAAAAGCTCGTGCAGGAAATCTAAATGTACAGTTGCAGAATACTGGCATTGACAATTTGATGGGTAGCATTAGCCAGTTAGGTAGCTTGGCTGGATATTATACAGGAAGTCAAAATGCACAACCAACTGCTGGTGTCGCTCCAGGTTATAACGACCAGTTGACACAAAACATCCAACAATACGGGGTTCAGAATATGCCTTGGACTACATTCGGAGGGTACTATGCCTGATATGGAATTTGATTTAGGAGAAGTGGTCGGTAGCTACGACCAAGCAAAAGCTGATAGAGATTTTTACCTTTCAATGGTTCAAGGTGGAACACAAATGGCTAGTCCTATTGCTGCTTATTTGGCTGGCGTATCTGGCGTAAAGATGGCTAATATGCGTGCAAAAGCACAGAACATTGAGGACCAGAGACAGGCAGAGAAGGACGCAATAGCAGCCACTCAACGTGCACAACAAAGACAAGCTAATTTGGACAACCAAATTGTTTCTTTAGTTAAAGGTGCTCGTGATGGTTCTATCCCTGCGAGCGTAGCAGCAACAATGATGGGTCCCCTTCTTAAAGAAAAGGGAATCAACGTAAAACAATTTATTCCTGAGAAGTCTTTGATTATCGGTAACGAACCTGGAGATACTGAAGATTTTGAATGGGACTTGAGTGAAGGGCTTACTAACAAAGGCAGACAAGCTCAAGAAAGAATAGATTTGGCAAGAGAACGTGAGGCACGCTTGGCAAGAGGTGCTGAAGATAAGGCAAAGATGGACGCTGTTAAATTGCAAATCCAACAAAAGAAACTAAACGATTTGGTTGCTGGTAAATCGAACCCTAATAATACATCCGCAGAAACTCGTTTCCTTAGTGAGAATAAAGGTATTATGGAAGTTGTAAATAATCCTAAAGGCCTTATGAAAAATAGACCTATTGAGGATAGAATTAGTGGATATGTTTTGACAAACAAAGCTGCTGCAAAAAACTGGTTGCGCGGAATTGAGACCTTATCTGCGGAAGCTCAAGAAAGACTTAGTTCTATTACAGAACAAGTTGCTTTACAAGCAAGAATGAACGGGCTTATCTCGCAAGATGAATTTAATAAATACCAACGTCAAGCAGTAAAAGAAGAACAAAATGCTACTGCTTCTGCTACAAGTGCATTAGATAGTTTCTTTAATTAGAGGGTACAATGCCTACACCTAGCGAAATCGAACAAGTGTTCAGAGAGAACGGAGTCGATGTGGAAGGGTTGCGTAATGCTATGCAATCTAAAATAGATGACGGTTCTCTTACCAAACAACAAGCGCAAGAATACTTGCTAAACCAATATAACAGACTAACTTCCCAAAAACAAGAACAACCTGCTACGCAAGAGGAAGTAGAAACCCCTGGTATTATTCAAGGAATTGGGCAAACAGCAGGTAATGCTTTTTCATTTGGGCAAGGTAGCCGTTTGGCTGGAGTATTTAATACGGCTCCTGGTAGAGCATTAGAATATGCATTAAATCCTATTGGGTCTATACTAAAAGGTCCTCAAACAACCTCTATAGAAGAGTTATCCCCTAGCAAAATATCCGAACAATATCAACAAGGAAAGCAACAATTCGAACAAGAGCAAAGACAATTTCAAGAAGAACATCCTGTAGCTTCTACCATTGGCGAAGTAGGGGGCACGCTTGCTGGAATTGCATTTCCTGCTGGTGCGGTTGGAGGACTTGCTAAAGCAGGCGTGGCTACTACAAGATTAGGAAAAGCCGGAAAGATAGGGCAAGTGGCTGCTAGATTGACAGGGGAAGCCACAGCGTTCGGCACATACGAAGGTATCAGGGAAGGTTTCGGAGAAGGAAGGGCAGACGCAATAGAAGCTCTAAAAGGTTTTGGAAAAGGGGCTGCTCTTGGCGGTGCTCTTGGTATGCTTGGCGGTGCAGTTCAGGCAGCAGAACCAACATTAGTTGAGAAGGCCATTGAGCTAGGGATTTCCCCTAGCAATTCAAAGATTTTAGTACAAGCATTAGGAATTGGTGCTGAAGGCGCAACACTTGGTGCTGTGCCTGCTGCATTAGAAGGTCGCACTCCATCTGCCAAAGACATTGAAACAGGGCTTGCTTTTGCTGCTGGTGGACGTGCTGCGTCAGAAGCGATATCGGCTGGTCTTGGCAGAGCAAGAAGATGGCTTACTGAACCTACCACTAGGGAAATGCAAATACAAGAAGGGCGTGGTATTCAAGAGAGCTTGAGCAGAAAAGAAATGCGCTTGCAACAGCTTGAGAAAGAAGGAGATAAACTTGGCGCTGAAAAAATGAAAGGACGTATAGGAGAGCAAAAAACTGAGCTCGAAGAATTTGTCGGGAAAGACGAAGAACTCCGTGCGGAAATCACGGGAGATAAAGACGTTAATATAAAACTTTCTCCGTCTGAAGAACAGATTAAGTCCTATATGAAATCCGACCCTACTCTATCACGTGAAGAAGCTGTGCGATTGGCAATTGAGGACAACAAGTCTGCTGCTATGGTTAGCAAAAAACAACCACTTACATTCAGACAACGTGCAAGAAATGCTATAGAGAGCATAAGAGAAACATTTAATGTTACGCGTCCTTTGGAGAAAGCAGAAGAGGACGCTTTGCGTGTTACTGGCGAAGCAATTCCTATGGACAAGCGTGCAAGCGTTATGGCTGCTAAACTACAGAACGGTGGGGAATGGCAGGCAATGTCAGAACCTCTTGCAAATGTTCTAGAAAAAGAATTAAAAGAGAGTCCCAAAGCAGCGAACAAATACAAAGTGTACGCACAAGCAAAAAAGAATTTACAATTCAAACAGCAACGAGGGGAAGCTATATCAGCGAAAGATTTGGCTGATATAAAGATGTTTGAAAACGACAAGGGCGTACAAGCTATAGACAGAGAGGTAAAGAAGCTAAACCAAGATGTTCTAAAGGGGTTGTATGACTCTGGGCGTATCGATAAAGCAACCTACGAGAAATGGAAGGCAAATGATAGTTATGTGCCTAGCAAAGCCGTGATGGACTACGTAGATGAGAACCCTGTAATCAGCAGAGACCTAGAATCCTTTACAAAGAGATATGAAGGAACTGGTCTTGTGTATGAGAACTCCATTCTTTCTTCTCTAAAGCAAGGGCAAGCGTTGCATAGATTTAGTGAACTAAATAAAATCAAACAACAATTCGTGGACTCAGCCCGTAAAATAGGAGACGCAACTCTACAAACCGCTAACGAAAATTACGCTGGTGGAAAAGTAAATTTCAACCGCAAGAACCAAATCGTAGTGTGGAGAGATGGCAAGCCACAGATTTGGAATGTGTCTGAGAAGGTAGCAAACTATTTCAACCCGAAACCGCAAGAGCCAGTTGGCAACTTTGCAAAAGCCCTTAGTGCAATGATGAGACTATACAAGGGCGGTACTACTGCTACGTCTCTAGGGTTCTCTTATTCAAACATTTTCCGCGACGTGCAAGGCGCTGTGTTTGGTAGCAAGTATGGTGGCTACATTGGTGCTGAAAGCATTAGGAATAGTGCCAAAGAACTTATGGAGAATACCAAACTAGCACAATTCTTCCGCAAAGAATATGGCGGTAAGACAATCTTAATGACAGAACAGTTGCCTGAACTAGCAAAAGATAGCGTACAAGACGCGGCAAACGCTCTTTCGGCTGCTGAAAAGGCGTTCCCTGAAGGTAGTCAACGTAATGTATTGGCTCGTATGTTCACAACGGTTGCTCCTGAATATGCCGGAAAGGTTATGAATGTTTCTTCTAAAGCAATGAAAGGAACTCTAAAGGGGCTCACATACGCTGGGCAATTAGGGGAAGAAACTACCCGTTTTTCTGTATTCAAATCCGTATTAGAAGCAAAGGCGAAGAACCAAGCGCAGTTGGATTTGTGGCTTAGAGAACCTAACAAAATACCGAAAAACATTTTGGCTGAAGCAGGGAACGAAGCGCGTGAAGTAACGCTTAACTTCAATAGACAAATGGCCCCGTGGATTGAGAAAGCAAACCGATATATGTTACCGTATTTCAAACCGTCCATTCTTGGTGCTATGCGTGGATTTGAAGCTCTTACTAACCCCGAAATTGCCCCAAGAGCGTGGCGTTACATTATCAATCTAGGCGTGTTACAAGGTCTAATCAACGGGCGTATGGGCACGAAAGAGCAGCTGGAAAAATACGAAGCCGTAAATAATGAGATTGCCGGAAAGACCTTTATCTTGCAAGGGAAAGACGGAAAGATTTATTCATTGCCTTTGTCTCAAGAGTTTGGACCGTTGACAAAGTTGTTTGGTTTAGCTACCGAGAAATTATATCGCAATACCCCTGAACAAGCTCGTGAAGATATAGGACGTGAAGCGTGGGCAGCTGTAAAACAAGAGGCGTCAAACCTTATTCCTGTGGCTGGCTATTTATCGCCTAGCAATATGGTGCCACAATCTTTCAAACCAGTTGTGGAACTTAGCATTAACAGAGATTTGTATTCTAAAGTTCCGATAGAGCCAGAATATCTAAAGACATTGCCACGCTCAATGCGATACAACCAAAACACGTCTCGGACTCTTGTTAAGTTGGCTGAGGTGGCTTCTAAACTTGGCGTAGAAATTAGCCCATTACAAATGCAACATATCATAAAAGGGACAGTAAGCTCTACTGGTAAAGAAGCGCTCGCTTTGTCTGATAATATATTGGCTACTCTTATGAGCACAGACTTGCGTCCAAGACAAGAAATGCAGAACAACCCTCTAATCCGTAGGTTTATGGTTGATATATATGCGCCTTACAACCAGTATTCATTAGACGCTCGTGAAATTATCGAAGATAACAAGCAAGGATATAACGCTCTGGAGAAAGGGAAGATAGAACCCGATAGCGTTCGTGGGAAGAAATACGCTGAGCAATACTACGTGTACGATACCATTAAGGAATATGCTGACGAACTTACCCAACTCTATAAAGAAAGAAAAGCTATGTTAGAAGAGCTAAGAGAATGGGGAGAATACAACCGTGTTCAATATGAGACGGGGAAATGGTCCAAAGAGAAACTGCTCTCCGAAAACGATAGAGCAATGCGTGAGGCAGAAGGGGCTCTATCCTACTACAAAGATTATCAACGACAGTTAGAGATGTCCATTATCAAAGAAGCAAAAGAAGCCCAAAGAGAATATAAAAAGAACCCCCTGTAAGGGGGCTCTTTATTTTCACGTGAAAACTATTAGTACGGTATGTCGTCCACTTCCTCTAGTTCCTGGGCTACTTCGTCAATGTCCTTTCCGGTTTGATTCTTATTATAGCCGAGCATATTGAAGTCGTCAACGACAATCTTCAGCGTCTCCTTCCAAGAGCCGTCTTTGGATTGGTAACGGTTCGGTTGCAGATATCCCTCAGTTATAATAATCTTTGAACCTTTCCGCAAAAACTTCTCCGCCGAATCAGCCGTATAGCCGAACCCTACGCAGTTAAAGTACCACGGTTTCTCTAGTTTCTTACCGTGCCACCAATCAAACACAATAGGGAAATTGACTATTTTGAGTGGCTTTCCTCCCTTCTCTGCCACAAATACTTTCGGGTCCATTGTCAGGGTTCCCGACATTCTTACTTGATTTACTGGTCTAGGCACGTGCTTCTACCCCCTTGCGTTCGCTTAAAAATAAGTGAGGGACCATAACGTCCCACAGCCAAAACCTAAAATTGCTTACCAACAAGTTATGCAGGGCGTCGCTTTCTATGTTAAGTGCTTTTAGAACAGCCATTAAATAGCCAAAATCGCGCTCTAATAGGTTTTTAAGCAACAGCTGGCCTTCCGTATTGCATTCCAGTTCGGAGCGTTTTAAGAGCGTTTTAATCATTTCGCTACTTGCCTTCACTTGCTCTACCTTTGGCAAATCATTTTCTGGAATGTCTTTGCTAAAGCGCAGTTCCAACTGTGCGTCAATGGCGACGCATAGGAAAGAGAAGAAACACACGCTGGCGGTCTGGGCATACGTGCTAGGGTAGTCCTGCATAACCTTCATACTGTCGTCCCAGACGGTATTAGTTATGGTTTCGCTTATTTCTTTTGCGACGGGCCAACAGTTTTTGAACTTTTCGTCGGCATATTTCTTTTTGTCGAGCAACATTGCTTCGGACAGTTTCTCGTAGTTTAGTTTCCCACTCTTTTTTGAGGGACTTTTTACATTCTCTGCACACTTCTTTTTGGATTCTTTTTTCGTTCCTTTTTTGATACTCATACAACACTCCTAATTTCTTAACCGTAGTTTCCAACTTCCTGACTGCCTGCATACGTTGCCTGGTAGCAGTGCCCAACGCCACACGTATAGCCCTTTTTGTTTTCTCTACGGGCATTGGGGATAGGTAGGTGTAAACGGAATATACCTTCTCCCCCTTAATGTATTTGTCGTATGGCTCTATCGATAGATAGATAGGCACTTTCGTCCCAAACAAATGAATTACGCCTTTGTAGTATAGGTCGCCGAGTGTATTTAATTTCTGCCTGACAAACCCACTCAGGGCCTTATCTCCAAATCTGTAATCGAAGTTCTTGCTTGTCATAGACCTCTTGTTACAATATCCTGTACTACCTTAACCTTAATGCCAGGGATATTTGTCTTTTCCTTCAGAGCCCTTACCACTTTCCCAATGGCGGCGGTATCTACAATAAGATATTCCCGTGGGATTAGGTTCGGGTCCACAATATCAAAGTCATAGCGATTGCGAACAGACGTGCCCTGCAGTTTCGGTTTCTCTAGCTTTACAGACGGTAGCACGGAAAGCCCTGTGCCTTCTAGCTGTTTAGCCATAGCGTCTAGTTTGGCTTGCTCTTCCTTGAGTTGAGCGTCTCGCTTGGCGTTGTATTCGACGATTAGTTTCTTAATGGTGCTCTCGCCTTTCTCCATAGGGCCCAAGAACTCCTTTTCCTTCTGGCGAAGGTTAGCCATTGCCTCGTTGAATGGCTTTTTTAAGCTCTCAAAATGCGCCTTCGCTGCTTTCCGAAGAGTGGCAATCTTACGCAAAACACCGTTCGCCTCTTCCAGTTCGGAATCATTCTTAATAGTGATAAATTGTACCGTATCTAGCAAGTTGTTTGTCTGAACTTGCAACTCGTTTTCAGTTATTTCCATAATCCCTCCTAAAATAATTGCATTTGTGCCTGTTCGTGTTTTAATCTTTCCACGCTCTTGGCCCAATACTCTGGGTCTTTTTCTATGCAGATAAACCTACGATTTATCCTGTTACACGCTATTGCGGTTGTACCGCTACCACTAAAAGGGTCAACAACTAAATCCCCCTCGTTAGATGAATTTCTTATATACAACTCCATCAATTTTATAGGTTTTTCAGTAGGGTGCAACTTGTTTGTCGGATTGTCATAACGTACTACTGTTTTACTTCCTAAATCATTTATAAACTTTGCTTTTCCTTTTCGCAAAAATAATGTGTATTCACAGTTTTTCATATACCATTTATTAAACACGGCATTGTTCTTTTCCCAAACTAATAAGTTATGCAATACAAAACCAACATCTTCTGCTATTTTTTTAAGTTCAAAAAGGTTAAGAAGATTAGTCATTATGTAAGCGTGGCTTTGCTCTTTCATCTTCTTATAACAAAGTTCTATCCACTCCCTGTGGTCAACGTCGTTTTCTTTGAAAATTTTACCATCATTTTTTTCAAGGACACTCCCTTTCCACCAATTAGAGTTTTCATCCCTACCGCCGGATATTGTGCGGTAAGGTGGGTCTGTAACAAGAAGGTCAATACAATTATCCGGCAACTGTTTCAAAATATCCATACAATCTGCATTGATTATCTTGCCTTCTAGGTCTTTTATTTCCATTTAGTTTTCCTCCCTTAAAAAAATATACCCACAAATAGGGCACGTAATTGAATTGCCCGAAGTGTAGTGGTACCCACACTTAGGACACGTATTCTTTTTCTTCATCTCTCAAATATCCGTTGTTCTTCTTGTAATGATAGACCGTAGCCATAGCCATAAAGACATTGAAATCGGCGTGGTCGGTATAGGGTTTATAAATCACGCGGTCCATATCCCAATGGATTTTCGCACAGCAACGCTCGTAATCCTTGTGCCCTTCTAGGTCATAGGCTAGCGCATATCCTGCGGTTTGTAGGGCAGCCCAGGGCTGTGGATTGCCTGATTTGAAATCGAGCACCATTCTCTTCCCGTTGCGTAGCTTTAGCACACGGTCAATCGTGCCTGCATAAAGCACGCCAAATGAGACACGTTTCTCAGCTTCGAGCACAATGCTAACACCTATCTCTTTTTTGAAATTCTCCCATAAATTTAAGCATTTTTTTAATCTTGGGTCCAAAGAACCTTCGTCTAACTTGCCTAAATCGTGGAGTTCAAGAGCGCGGTGGATAGCGGTACCATTATTGAGGGCAGTTTCGCTATGCCGGAAACTCTCCATAAGCCCATTAGCTTTGAGAATCTGCGAGACAGAGGGGGTTAAAATTCCCCCCACTCTGTATTCGTGCAATTTCTCGTTGAACTCAATGCTGTTCGGGGTATTCTTCGAAACCATAGATGGTGTCCTCTACGACGAACAGATACACTTTCATTCCAGTTAGCTTTTTGAGCTCTCCTGCCATACCGGCGGTAGGGATTTTGAATGTATCTTCTTTAGAGATAATCGGGTTCTTGGCAAGCAGATATCTTTCTCCGTCCTTCAAAAATACCTGCTTTACAAAGCGAACAATACGCATTTGTTCCTCTTTCTTCGGTTCTGGCTCTACGGTTTCCTCAGTTTCAAACAGTGCCTCTTTCGGTTGTCCAACTAAGGTCTCCGTCAATGTTTGCTCGGCAGTTTCTTGGGCCTGTTTCACATCTTCCATATCGTAGTTGGCAATCTCTTCTGCAGGAGGCAAGATTTTATCTTCAACTACCGAGGATTCCTCGACTACTGCCTTGACTTTGCGAGCACGTTTTGGTTTCGGCATTTCAATTTCTCTAGGGGTCTCAACGATTTCCGCCTCTTGTGGGCTCTCTTCCTCTTCTTCTACGGTAGCGAACCCTTGAATCACGTCTGGGTAAACCTGTGAAATAATACGGCTCACGGCACGCCAGTAGAGCATATCAGAGGGGTGTTTCTTCCAAGCGTCAGAGCGAGCCAAAAGCCCTGCTTTCTCCGCTTGTTCCAACGTGTAAGTAATGCTTACAGGTTTAGGCCACCCTTTGCGTTGGGTTTCGACAGTGCATTTCTTATCGGTCTGTTCGGTAGGAATAATATATTCGCAAACACCACTCTTTAGCACGATACCAAGTTTGGTGCGTCCCCAGAATCCAACCTTCCCGTTCACTTCCATTACTTCGGAAAGGGCGGTAATCGGGAGGCCGTATTGTTTGCACGTAACGATTAGCATTACGGCTGTGTTCAGGTCTCCACGGAACGCCTGGGGGATAAATTTAGAGCGTGTTAGGAAGTTGGCTAGTGCTCTTACCTCTAACATATTTTGCGGTTCGCCTACCTGCATATTAAGATAATCTTCTTTGGTCGGTGCGAACATCTCATTATTCTTTACTACTGTCAATTCTTGCGACATATCTTCTCCTTTATTGCTTAATAGTGGGTTCACTTACCCACGCCTTATAATCTTCTACTGACATTGGCTTGCCTAGCAACTTGACTATCCGCCAGAGGTTGCGAGGGTAGGGTTTATTCGTCCCTTTGTACCAGTAATACGTGGCGACATAGGAGCGTAGCCCTAATCGTTTGGCTAGTTTAGCACGGGACATCTTGTTAGCCACGCGCCACTCTTCCAACTCTTGTAACAAGGTAGGTATATCTAACTTGTCAATGATACTGTTTCGCTTTCTACGCATAATTAAAACTTAATGCTATCTATCGTCGTAGAAATACGATAGCATATTTGTTACTAAAAAGCAAATTATTTTACTAGAATATAATTTGCGAATGTTACTGGGTAGCCATAGCGGTTTTTCTTTGTTACATAGTCTGTCTTAATATCAAACCCTTCTTCACGAAGGTTATAGATTTTGGCAGACAAACGGGTGCAACCGTACAACTTAATTGCCTCCCAGGACGTAATGCTACCTTTCTTTTGCAGATGTATTTTTATCATATCGCCTTGCGACAATCTTTTTGTTTCCTTTTCCATTTTTAGCGCTCCTTTTATTAGTATCTCTTTGGACCAAAATACGGCCTATAACGCATTTTTTGTGGATAGCTATATAGTTCTCGGCTATGTAGTCCCACGCTTTCTTTTGGCCCAGTTTATAGCAAAACCAACACAACGCAACCGTCAACCCTACCTGTACAGCATATCCCATTGTTTCTCCTCGCCTGTATTACAGGTCTTTGCATACTATTTTTAACAACTTATACACCCAACTGCTTTTTATTGCATTAAGTTCTTCCTTCAAATTGTTAATTTCTAGGGTTGCCCATTTTTTATGCGCTTTAAGGTCCTCTACGTCAGGAACTAGGCGTGATTGCTGGCAATCGTACATAGTTTCATAGACGGAATCTGGCTCTATAACGGCGTAACTTGTTTCCGTTTTTAGCCAATGCCCTGGTATTTCCTTCTCGTACTCTACGCAAACCTCTCCGTCTCTCTTCATTATTATTTCTACACATCTTATTTTGCCGTCAAGATAGGCAAAACCGTATTTCTTTTTATTGTCTTTCATTTTTGTATCTCCTTTATAGTAAGTCATCTAAGTCCGGCGTTCCTTCTTTTGTACCACTTTCCATAACTACGCCAAGCACAAATCCAAAAAGGAATATGCCCACTCCTGCCAAGAATCCTAATAGGTGTATCGGTATTGTTATTGTAAATGTCATTTCCCCTCCAACAGCGCATTTAGTGCGGCTTCTACTCTTTCACTTTCTGTAAGGCCATTGTCTTTTGCTTTGAAATAACCTTCGCACATTTTCTCAATGGCTTCCGCACGGGTCATACCTAGAGAGCATTGTTTGCACACATCATAAGAACAGTAATTATTACTTATGGAGCAATAATAATAACTCTCGGCTGGTTTTGAAAAACAATAATCACAATTAGGGCCTTTTTCTATCACACGACATACTATTCTTTCTTCTGCCATAACCTAACTCCTATTTCTTCAAAACTATCCAGTAACTATGCACTTTTGCAACACAGTTTTGCTGTTTGGCATCTCTTTGAAGTTTAGATTTTGAAACTTTAATTGCTATATCTTTTATTTCAAAACCGATTTGTTCAGCCATCTTTATTATTTCTGCGTGTGTGCAATAAAATTTTCCATCTGTCATATCTTGACACTTAAAAAACACATACCCTTTGTCTTTTAATTTTCTATAAAAACATTTCAAAGAATTTTCATACATCTCTATTAGTTCTTCAAATGATTTGAAATAAGAAAATCTAGCGCACATTTTGTCATTGTTGTCTGCCTTTCTATCTCTAAATAGGAAGGGTGGGTCAAATACAATGCTTTCTAAAACATTGTCATTAAAGTTTTCTAACTTTGTGCTATCGTCTTGTACACACCAATCATATAAAGGCACTAAATCAGAAACATCCGTTGGTCTTTGTAGCCCTTCCCATATCACACCCTTTGAAAAAGTGCAATCCAATTCGTACCATTTCCCTCGTAAATGTATATCGCTCAATGCTTTCAAAACTTCTTGGTCTGTATTGAAAACGCTCAAATATCTCATCTTATTTACTCCTTTTGTTCCAAGCGGATATGGCTTGTTGTTTTGTATCACATACAGGGCCTCTTGCGCCACAACGGAAACAATGCACCCAGGCCATTTTAATTCTAGTTGTCTTTTCTTCGGTAATTTCTAGGTCTTTTGGTAATGCTTGACACCAAATACAAGGTTTTAACTCTGCCATAGTCTCACTCATTTACTTTGGTACACTCAATCAAATCGTCAAGGTAAGCCCAATCTGTTTCTATTACTGCGCCATTATCTATCTCTTTTTCGTCAAAAACAGACCCAAATTTTGTTACTATCAGACGCGTACAATGTAATTTCTTTTCTGGTCGTTCTGTTTTTTTATGCCATATACTCATATTTATCACTCCTTTACTCCCTTAGATGGACACCAAGACGGTCTGCAATCATCAGTTAAAAAAAGTTTGCAATCAAAACAACTACTATAAGGCCATTCTATCTTAATGGTCATATCCTGCCCCTATTTGAACAGCACAGCAACGCCTACAAAGCTAATGGCAAACGCAATCCACCAAAGCACGTTTATAATGCGCTCTAATTGCTTACTGAAGAAATTGTCAATATGAATTTCCTGGACATTTGAACGTACAATTAATGGTTCTGTAGGTAGTTGATGAATAGCCAAAGCCCCTTGAACTGCTTTTTTAGCGGCGTTCTTTTCCTTCTGTTTGGCTAGTATTTCTTCTCTATGTGTCATATAATATTTGCGTTTGTATTCTTTTGACTTCTCTTTTTTGTAATTCGCTTTCCGTTTGGCGGATATTTCCGCCTTATGTGCTTGGTAATACTTCTTGTGATACTCTGGGTCTTTGTATTGATTATTCATTTTGTGTCTCCTTTATTTTTTAGTCGTCCATTTCAATCCAGTTGAGATAATGTGGTCTATGTACGCCCTCTCCCAACCGTCCTGCCGCATTGACTATTTCTCTAGCAAAATCGGTGTATTTGTCCATTAGTTTAGTTACTTCTTCTAGTTTCTTGGCGTCCTCTACAGTGGCCTTCCTGGAGATAATACAGTACGCCTCTTGCATTGCCTCCGCCTTTGCCTGGTAGTAGATAACTAACTCACGCAACGTCTGCCTGTGTTCTTTTCGAATCATAGTTTGCCTTCCTCTCTTTGTGCGTCCATTTGCATTTCGGCGTGAGCAATGTAATCGGTTCTAAGCTCTTCTTCTAAAAGCTCGGCAAGTTCTCCTTCAAAACACTTCAAAAACTCTGCCGTGTTCACTTTTAGCGGTTCTTTAGTGCCTTCTGCGCTTACGCTGATTACACTATCCACCATTTCGTCGCACACATCTACATCTACATACAGGTTAATCCAACCTAGTTCCAATAGCAACGTCTTTGTCATTTTGCCTCCTCTTGCTCAGTTACTTCTTCTCTCTTTAACACTCTATAAAATTTATCTTTCCAACCGCCATAGGGCCCTGCCGCGTTCACTTCAAACGCACCATTATCGACACGCACGCTAATTACTTTCGCCACGAACATATCTAGCTCATTTGTCTCTTCGGAAACGTGCAAGAAAACAACCTTATCTCCGCAACGAGTAACATTCCAGATATTGTCAAGCACAAATTCATCTTTAAGTTCCATATATTTTCTCCATTATATTTATCATAGAATAAATATATATATAAAATAACGGCTCTTAGAACGCTGTGTCTATTCTATCCACGGCTCCCCCTGGCTCTGGGAAAGCGGAAAATTCTATAGCCCCTCTTTTTCTCCCCAAAATACGGAAGGTATTATGGAGAGATACAAATAAAAATGCCCAAGCAAGTTAGTTAAATCTTGGACATTCGCACAGTTTGCTTGGGCTTTTGGTATTTCTACCAAATCTATAACTCAAATTGTATTACTGCTAACTGTGCGCCCTCGTCCAAAAGGGGTACTACATAACTATTAAAGCACAAATTAAAACATTTGTCAAGCATTATTTTTTTGGGCCCGTGATTTTGTTTGCAATCACGTCGGCAATCACGTTTGTAACTATGTTTGCTATCCAGCCAATCAAAATGCCTAACAGTAGTTTCATAAATCTAGTGGCAGGTAATCGGTCCCGTCCTGCCCACGGGAGGGATTTTGGAACGCCCCGAATGGGCACACCTCAACCTTCTGGCAATTAAAATAGAGGAGACGCATTGCCAGCCAACGTCTATTATGACGACAAATCTTCGCCCCCATATCCTCAGCAGATGTGAGGGCTGTATGACTCTACTTCTTATTATGCTTACTTTTTGCTTTCGTATCTCTAGTGAGAACACTCGGTTATTTGGTATATGGCTGGGACCGAAAACCCTCCAAATCTTTTAGTCAACGAGTCGCATCGTAATAATCGTCTCTTGCGTCCTTCAACCTCTTAAAATATCCGTCGCTTTCAAACTTTACGAGCCGTTCCGTTTCAGGGTTCCTAAACCACGCTTTCCAACAATAGCCGCCCTCTGTTTTTTCGAAATGCACGGTTATCCGGCGTTTGTTTGCGAGCGAATCTCCGCGTTTTGGGTTTTGGTGTTTTGCTTTGTTTTTTAGATAATAGTTACGAGAATACTGACGCATTTTTTCCTGGTTCTCGAAATAGTATTGCGCCTTGCGCTCTTTTTCTTTTTCTTTTTTTGCTTTTAGTCGGCACGCAAAACACATATCCAACCGTTTTGCCATTTGTTCAACTTTGCCACAAACCTTACACGCCTTCGTAACTATTATCGACACCCTTTTATTCCCCCGAATTGCCGCCCTCTTTTTGCTCTATCGGCACGGCTACTATGTCATAGCCCATTTCATTAAGCAAGCGTCTTATCGTGCTAATGCAACAATCTTTCCCGCCCTCTATAAAGCTAATCTGCTTTTGCGTTACGTCGGCGCGTGCCGCTAATTCCTTTTGCGTAATTCCTGCCATAGCACGAATTGCTTTTAATTGTTTTGTAATGTTCATATCATTACCTCCTTATTAAAACTTAATTATATTTTTTTGTCAAGCGTTTTTTGTGGCGTATGTGTGCCGCCCTGCTTGCGCTTGTAGCTTTAGCGCGTTGTAAATTGCGCGTCCCTCTTTGGTATTACGCCCGCCCACCTTGTGAAAAAGTCCTATTAAAAAATCAGTATCAAGGCAGGCAAGCCCCCGCGCTGTGTTTGTGTTTTTCGTGTTCATAATGTGCACCCCCTTATTTTTTTTAATCTTACCACCTGGACGGCCTACCAGGGCAAGCCGTCCCCATTGTAAGATTAAAGCAAGTCCTTTTCGTCTGCTAGTTTGTAAAGCTCGCAATCGTTTGAATCTAGTTGCTGTTGTTTTATGTAAATCTTTGCTTGCCTTACAGAGCTAAAGTATCCCTCTACTTCTGCTGGCTGTTCTATAAAATCTCTTCTTAATAAAATGTATAAGTTTTTCATATTTTACCCCCTTCTATATTTTCTGTACTGCTTGCGCCCTGTGTGGCGCGTAATTTTGAGCCATTGCAAGCCGTCCGGCGTGATAAAGTAGCTATATGATAACATACCAGGCCGCCTTTATTCTGCATTATTTTCCATTACATCTTCTGGGGTACTCCCCCTCAATGCTAGGCCAAAAGATGACACAGTTTTGATAATCGTTCCTGCTCCCTGGGGAGAGAAAGCCGTTTCCTTCATCATCTTTAGAGAAAATTACCGGAACATCCCCGCAAATGCTTTTTGCGTTTTCTAATTCTTGTATAAATTCGCTTATGGTCATAAATTCCCCCTTTTATTTTCTGCTGCGATATTCGACGCCGTCAAACATTTCCCCGCTAAACTCCGCCACTGTATAGCAACCAAAGAAACGGAGAAAGCTCTCAAGCGTGCCGAGCCCCTTCCCACTAATAGAAAAATGGAGCTGTTTCTTTCTGCCTTTTTTGAATGTGTCCACCGCGTACAATTTCGCACGGTGCGCTTTTTCTAGCGCTTTGTTTTCTTCTAAAAACTTATAAAAGGCCTCATTTGCTGCGAGCGCTTGACCTACCGCTGCGCTTTTCTTATCATATCCGCACCCGCTTGCCTTGCCTTCTGTTCTGGCGCTTTGGTCTTTATAATATACCCAGACCGTAGCGCGGGGGTTATATCCCCAAGTGCGGCTTTTTTTCCATTCAACCGCTATTTTAATGTTTAGATGTGCCTTTATATTGGCTTTTTTGTGTGTCATAGTTTTATCCCTCATTTTTAGATTTAGCAACATATTTTAATATATTACTATTTCAGCCCGCCCAAAACAGACGGGCTCCAATAATAATATACTAATCTTCAAACATTCGGCAGTAGTTCTCACATTCTGTATCGGTCAAACACTGTGCACAATAAGCAGCGCGGCACGCTTGCAAATCTTCCCCGCATTTTTGGGTGGCTCGCTCATTACCAATAAACCAAACCAACCACAAACCAAAAAACAACGAAACAAACAGACCAACCAAAACGCCTACTAATATATTTTTAATCTTCATTTATTCCCCCTTAATAATAGAATCATTTAATTCATCAATAATTTTATCCACTTTGAAACTAGCTTCTATTACTTCATCATTATCGCTTAAATAGAGTCTATCGCTCAAGCGCTCTAAATGTTTTATAATCAGCTCAAAATCTATAGCCGATATTTTATAGTTTTCTATGTTCATTTTTTTTATCCCTCTTTTATAATTTTGTAGGGGGTCTGTTCCCCTTACACTATAAGTATAGGAAATAAAAGGAATATTTGCAAGACCCATTTTAGACCTATTTTTTTATATAGGACTTTTTCAGCATTGTTAGCATTTTTGAGAAGAGAAAAGAAAAAATAAAATTTTATTTAGTTAGTAAAAAGTTAGTAAAGAAAGGAAACTAAAAAAGATGTATTTTAATATATTTGAAAGTTAGACAAGACTAACAAAAAATCAAACAAGTGTTTGAAATTAAAAAAAGTGTTTGAAAATTGAAAACGTGCTACGCGTACGGAGAAACGCCAAAAAAGGCACAAAAAGAGCCCAGAAAGCGCAAAAGGGAAACAAACAAAAGCAAAAAGAAAGCGCAACCAAAACCCCAAAACAGGCCAAAAGGGGGCAAAAGTGGAAAGGCCAAAAGGCAAGCGGGAAAGGGTCAGCGTGTAACCCTTGCGGGCTCATACTTTGGGGGCTGTTGGCTGTTTGTGTGTGTTGGGTAGTTTATATAATATATAAATATATAAATGGGGTTAAGGGGTGCGGGTGTTGGGTTTAATAGTTTTAATGGTCTTGCGGTTGCAAATAGCATTGAATCAGGCAGGCAGAAAAGGGGCAAGGGTCATTTTTAAAATCTTACGGGCTTGCACTTGTAGGGCATTGTCTTTTTATCTTACTTTTTAGTTTATAGTAAATGTGTTAGTGAGGAGTTTATATATATATTATTATTTTATAAGGGCTTACGATTAAGGCGGAAAGGGGCTAAAAAGGGTAAAAAGTGCTAAAAATGGCGTGTGCCTCTTTATTTTATAGGGGAAAAGAAAGAGGTTTTACGACGTAAAAAGAAGAGTGCTAAAAAAGAGGGAAAGCGCTCTATAATTAGCAGACGCGCGGAGACATTGCTAACTAACGAGAACCTATATTATGTTAACTAATTTTAAGGGTGGATATGTATTTAGGTATATGGCTTATAACTTTTATGGTATTTTTGGAAGTATTAGCGCAAATGAAATGGCTTATAATGTATATTGCGTGTGTATGTTCCCAGGGTAACAGGTCAAGTAATTCTTTACAAGGGGGGCGCGTAAAATTTTAGCCCCCACCCCCCAGGCCTGTGTGTAATATATGGCGGTTATTCTCCCCCAGAATTATATTTTCCCAGGTGCTTACCAGTGTTCTGTATTTTATAATACCGTTTCCTTGAGCATTTTATGGCCTAGATTTGATTTTAGCACAGTGGGCAGTAGGGCAGTAGCCAGGATTATGGTAAATAGTAGATTTTACAAGTGTGCTATAATTTAGATATGAGACAGTGGATAATGATACTAGCGATACTATTTGCTAGTCATACTGTCTTTAGTCAAAGTGTATTTAGGTATTTTGGGAAAGGTAGGAAACTAAGGGTAGAGAGGAAGATAGTAACAGCGGTAAGATACCAGTCATTAGCCAGGCGTGTGTTACGTAGTCAATCTTTATCTATTAACCGTAGGGAGTTGGTTAGGGGCCCAGGTAGGGTGGTAGGGCCTAACGTGTATTTAAGGGGCGTTAGTAAGCGATTTAAGGGCCTTAGTGAATGGAATGGTGTAGGGGATAGCAGAACATATAACGGAGCGCACCATATTGTTACTAAATATGTGATTAGGGAGATAGGCGGAAACGGGGAGTGTATGAGGCAAGCACCAAGCGTGTTTCATAAACTGCATAATAATCCTGCCTACATAGATTGGTTCCATAACCACCAAAAGCAGTTGGCTATCTACCAGGAGAAAGGAATCAAAGGGATTATGGAAGATTTCTTTGAGAATGTTGGGAACGATTTTAGTAAGGAAGATAAAGAGCAGTTAATGCTTGAGGCAGAACTGTGGGCTAAACATTGGGGGCTCAAATGGGATTAGAATGTAAATGCAAGTATTATGACAGGTATTGGGCGGAATGGTTTTGCTATCGGTACGACCAGCCAACCAGAATGTGCTGCCCTTGTGAAAAACCAGATTTAGAAAATAGGTCTTGACAAATATCTTTTTTTTGTGCTATTATAGTATTCGCTAGACGGACAGGGGAACATAAATTCTCCCAAGAATAGATAGTACATCTTTTTCATAAGTGCCTCCTTTATACAAGCACATTCCCCTGTCTGTTTAGCATTTTTTATGAGAATGAGGGTGTTAAAATGATTAAGCAAACAAATGGACAAACGATAAAGCAGATTCTTGAACTCTGCGAGGCGTTTAATATGCCTTCAGAGGTAGTGGCATTGGTCAAGAATAAATGCTGGAAATTGACACGTAACGAGAAGGAGAATGAAAATGAACAAGACCAACAAACCACACAGCAATAACATCTGCTGCAGAATCTTCAAAGAACAAATCAATTTGATTAACCAACTACCTGAACAGGAAAGGGGAATTGTACTATTATCCGCAATAAATAATGCTTTTTTTCAATTTGAAAATCAAAATGATAATCAAAATGAAAATCAGTTTGATTGCGCATATATATCTGTATCTGTATCTAATTCTTTATCTGATATTAGTAAAGTAGTATTAGAGTTGTTAAATAAGAATATAGTATGCAGGGAGTTCAGCCCCAACTATGGGGGAAGGCGCATTGGGTCAGGTAGGAAACAAAAAAAAGAACATAGTCCCAGGTTTGATATATTTATCGATTTAGTTATTTCTTGCTTTGAGCCACAGATAAAGACAACAGAGCAGAAGAGTATTTGGGTGGCTAATAACGTAGATTATATGCACGATATATTTGACTATTGCAATGAGGACTTCGAACTTGCTATTATTGTCATTAACAAATGCTTTGCTCCGCTTAAGAGAGGAGATATGAACTATTCGTATAAGGCGGTAGTTCGCAATTTGTCTATGTATTATTCACAAGCGTTGAAGGTGGTTGAGAGTGGGAAACAAATTACTTGGAACGACGAACAACTTCAGATTTTGAAAAGGGCGGAGGAGAAAAAGGAAAATGATTAAGCATAATTGTCGTACTTGTACACATAATCCTATGGGGGTATGTGAATTGACAGAGAAGGAAGTGCCTGCTAGTTATATAATCGGGTTTAATAAAGGCGTTCCGAGATTCTGTCCATTTAAGAAGGGGGGAAAAGAAAGTGGACGTAAAGTTGCTAGATAGTACAACCGACCCGTTATTTGTAATTAGTATGGCGGCGCGTAGATGTTATAATTCTCGTGCTAAAGATACTATCAATGGTCGGGAACCGTTTGTAAAAGGTCTTATTAAGTCGGGGCACGAAACGCCATTAGAATTTGCCTACGCCACGTTCGATATAGACGGTATCAGTAGAACGTGCCTGGCACAACTAACTAGACATAGAATCGCTAGTTTCTGCGTGGAAAGCCAACGCTACGTCAATGTGTCTGAAAGAGAGGTGGTTATACCACGTAAGGTGCTCTTTGAGTTCCCTGAGTCAATGACCGTCGTAAAAGAAATGAAAGAACTTTATAACGAACTGGTTAATCTGGGTATTCCAAGAGAGGACGCTAGGTTCTTGCTCCCAGAAGGAATCTCTACCAACCTCTCTATGTGTATGAACTTTAGAGAACTGCGCCATTTCCTCAAACTGCGTCTTTCTAAACACGCACAGTGGGAAATACAAATACTAGCCAGTAAGATTTATAATATCTGTAATTCGAATTGGCCCTGGCTCGTACAGGATATTAACTATGAGCAATAGCAAGGATATATCTAATCCCTATTTCGCTAATGTCCCTGCGGTCCCCACGCAAGAAGGACCGCGTGGTATTCGCTACGATTTCAACGACGGCGCACGTGTGTTACTGCCTAAAGGACATTGGTACGTACAACTAGAGGACGCCGACGCAGATAACATTCTGTTCGGTGCTAATACCGACGGTAACTGGGTATTGAGCACAAAGAAATACTATATTCGCCATAGAATCCGTGTGTGGGATAGAGATACCGACGAGGAAATCCTGGACGTAACTATGGACCTAAAAGATAAACCCGTCTTAGTGAAGTTCCCAGTAGGGACTATGGGCGATATTATTGCGTGGCTTACATACGTCGATAGGTTCCAAAAAAAGCACGGTTGTAAGTTGGAACTAACCTTGCAGGGACGTATGGCTGAAATCTTCGAGAAACAATATCCTAATATCCTATTCACACATATCCCCGACGAGAAGCCACGTACTACTGCTCCCTATGCCTCTTACCTGGTCGGCCTGTTCTTCGGTGGGGACCTAAATTACCAGCCCGTAGATTTTCGGCTAATCGGACTACACGAACAAGCAGGTTATATCCTCGGCGTTGATACGACTCCCGAAGCCCCAAAGGTGGAGCTTGGCTATGTGCGTATGATTCCAGAGCGTTATGTTTGTATCGCTTGTAAAGGAAGTAGCCAGAACAAATACTGGAATAACGGATATGGCTGGGAACAAGTGATTGATTATCTTAAAAGCATTGGCTATCGTGTGCTGTGTATCGACAGGGAAAAGACCGAAGGGAAAGAATGGATTTGGAACCGTATGCCTGCTGGCGTGGAAGATTTTACAGGCAATAAACCCCTTATAGAGCGTATTGCTCTACTAGAACACGCCGATTTCTTTGTGGGGCTAGGTAGTGGACTATCGTGGCTGGCGTGGTGCTGTCATATCCCTGTGGTTATGATTAGCGGATTCTCTATGCCCTGGTGCGAGTTCCCTACACCCTATCGTGTGTTCAACCCCCAGGCGTGCCACGGTTGCTGGAACGACGTAAATTGTAAGTTTGAACATACCTATTTCTGGTGTCCCAGACACGAAGGAACCAAACGAATGTTCGAATGTACCCGTCTTATTACAGGTCGTATGGTTATCTCTAAAATCAAACAACTAATCAAGGATAATAACTGGCTCACACCCAACGGAATGGAATTATGAAATGCGAGATTTGCGGTAGAGAAACTAAGTATTTGGTGTCTTGTAAAGGACTGAAAACTAAAATCAAATTGTGCTGTAAAGATTGTCTGCATAAGAAGAAAACAGTTGCTAAATCTTAATGTTTGTGCTATATTAAATCTATGGCTAAGAAAGATATTAAAACGCTAATGCAGGAAAACTCCGTCAACACGTATAACCTGCTTCGTGATTTCTACAAGGAAGTCGTGCAGGGTACGATTACCGACGTGAGGGTAACTAAAGACGGGCAAGTGGTAACAGTACCTCTATCCGCAGCAGTTCGTATCGAGGCCGCTAACGCTTTACTGCGCCTAGACATAGATAAGATTCAGGGCAACGCTAAAGCCAGAGAATCCGACGAAGAGATAGCAGCAGGTTCGGACGCTCTTAAAATGCTACAGGAACTAGCCGAAAGCAAAAAAACCAAGAAATAATAATGCAAATCACGCTACCCATTGAACTACATTCTTCCAAAAACGGACAGCAAATTGTCTATAATAAACGTCTTGAGCGTATGCTGGTTGTCAAGAAGAAGTCAGCGCGTGAGCAAGATAACGAATTAAAGGTTCTGCTAATGGCTAACAAGCGTGCGTGGGACAAAATGTGTATTGACAAGGAGTTTCCATTGAAAGTGGGGTTCTATGTGTATAGACAGACCAAACGTCGGTTCGACTGGGTAAACATAGTGCAGGGACTACAGGACGCTATGGTTAAGAATGGCTGGTTGCCAGACGACAGTGCTATCTATCTTACGCCAGTGTTCCTGGGCTGGGACGTAGATAGCAAGAATCCCAGAGTGGAGATAACAGTGCTATGAGCCAACAAGAAAACGAGATTCACGCTAAAGTGATAGAGATGTATTTCAATGACCGTGTGGGGTTCGTGGAAGATATTATCTTCAACCATAAAAAGGGTTATTCACTAGATATACCACAGAAAAAGATTTTAGAAGAGCTCGATAACGGGAAAAATAATATCGCTGTGAAATCAGGGCACGGGGTAGGAAAATCTACTACGCTTTCTTTCATTGCGATTCACTACCTAATCACAAGACCAAAATGTATCATTACCGCTACGGCCCCCAGCGCAAACCAACTCGGAGACGTGCTTTGGCCTGAGATAAAACGCTGGCTTACGTTTATGGCTGACAAGGAAAACCCCGTCGGTCAAATACTGGCAGGCCAATTCAAGTGGACTAGCGAGAACATCTACCATAGGAAGTACGGGGACATCTGGTTCGCCGCTGCACGTACCGCCACAAAGGATAACCCACAGTCCCTCGCAGGGCGTCATAGCGAGTACAACCTCAACATTATCGACGAAGCGTCTGACGTAAACGATAGGGCCATAGAAATTATGGAAGCCAACTACGGTACGAAAGAAACCTATACGATTTTAATGGGAAACCCTGTTAATACAACTGGCGGATTTTACCGAATTTTTAACGAAAAAAATCCCACCTATACCACGCAAACTATTTCTTGTCTAGATAGCCGTATCGCCTCTTTCGACTTCATTGAGAAAATGGCGAAACGCTACGGAGAGGAAAGCGACATTTACAAGAGCCGTGTGCTAGGGGAGTTCCCCCAAACCTCGACCAGTTCGTTTATTCCCTATTCACTGGCTCGTAAGTGCGTGAGGTTGTTTGATAAAGAAACACAGGGAAGCGACGTAATGAAATGTATGGGAGTGGACGTCGGGTACACTGGAGACGCCAGTATCGTTGCATTCAGAACGGGGAACGTGTTTGATAAATGGAAAGAATATACCAATAAAGACCCCATACAACTAGCAGAATTAGTAGCCAGAGAAGCACTAAAGTTCAAACCGCGCTACATTATGATTGATTCCAACGGTATCGGAATAGGGTGCTCAAGACGACTAAAACAGTTATTGGACGGACAACCCATAGAAATTTTAGAGGTAAATGTAAGCAACAACGCCACGGACGATAGAATGTACTATCGGCTTAGAGATGAACTGTGGGGCCGATTCAAAGAAGAACTACGGCTAGGGTCTATCTCTCTGTGGGACAATGAAGATGAAGATTTGTGTGGCGAACTATCAAGCCCTATGTATAAGGTCGAAACGGTAATTAAGGTAGAGAGTAAACCTGATATGAAAAAAAGGGGCGTAAAATCGCCAAATATCGCCGACGCGCACATCTTAACCTGCTACGTGCCAAGCGAGGAGTACCACTTGACAAATTATCAAAATAGTGATAATATCTTTGCTGAACAAGAGAATAGTGGATATTCTCCATTTGACGCAGAGGCAGGTTATTAGTGGCTAAAGAACAAATTAAAGACATTTATTCTGCTACAACGCTAGAAGATTTTATCTCTGTACTATTTACCCAAATGGCACAGGGACGTAAACCCTACGAAGAGAAATGGCAAGAATGCTGGTGGAACTTCATAGGGCAATACAACCCTAACAATAAATTACAGACAACCGAAGGTCAACAACACCGAAGTCGGTTGTTTGTTCGTTTAACGCAACAAAAAGTAAGGGCAGCAACAGCCAAAGTAATGGACACGCTCGGAACAGAAATCCCGTTCCGCTTGGTCCCTCTCGTCGAGAACCCGAAACTAGAATACGATTTAGCCCCTATTGCCAATGCCCAAAAAGATATTATCCGCAACCAATTTAAGAAGATTGATTTGCGTGATACGTTCGATACCGCTATGCTCGAAATGGCTATCTTTGGTACAGCCATTCTCAAAGGCCCTGTCGTCGAAGAGCATATCGTAGAAGGACTGCAAGAGAACGTACGCAACGTGCTCGGCTGGCAAGTACCAATGTGGCAAATTCCGTTCAAGGATTATCCTCGCTGGCGTAGAACGTATATCAAGGCGCGTGAAAAACGTGTGTACCCAGTTTCTATTTGGGACTTCTATACCGATAACAACGCTGATGTGTGCAATAAATCTATCGGCGCAATGGAAAAACGCACCTATTCTCCTTACGAATTTCAACAAGAATTTTTCGGTAACGAACAATATAACCAGGAAAATGTGGTCGCCGCATACAATATGGCCTGCTTGCCTGAAGAATACCGCAAGCTGGAAGTACAACAGGGCCAGAACTATATGGGCGAACAGAACCCCAAAGACCTCAAGGTTACGGTTGTGGAATACTGGGGACAAGCCCCCTATTCCTTAGTCAAACCCCACCTCAAGGAAGTGCCGGAGGACGTGTCCCACAAAGACACAGACCTAGTTGAATGTGCTGTGGTATTGGCGTGTGTAGCCAATGAAACCGACGTATTGTCGTCTATCAAAATCTTAAAAGCACAACTAAATCCTTCTGGCGACAGAATTTTCAAAGTGTGTCCCTATATCAAGAACCCAGGTTCCCCCTGGGGTATCGGCGTGGCGGAGAGTATTAGAGACAGCCAAAAACTCATTAACTCTTTCGCTCGCTTAATGGTTGATAACAAAGCATTATCAGGCAATGGAATGTTCGCTATCAACAAAGAACAAATCGACACACGTGCTACAAAGGACGGACTCAAAGCATATCCAGGGAAAGTGTATTTTATTAAAGGGGACGTTAGACAAGCTATCGTTCCTTTGTCTTTCCCAGACGTAACTGGCGGTTTGGAAGTGGCGATGGACCGTTTTGAACGCTGGGCCGACGAAGAAAGCGGAATCCCGAAATATAGCCAGGGAGAAGCCGCTAACTCGTATCTCAACAAGACCGCCTCTGGTATGGCAATGATTATCAACCAGAGCAACATCTATCTCAAAGCCACGATTCGCAACATTGACGAATTTTGGATTAAGCCGATTGTAAAGGCATTTAACTATCTAAACGAAGTGGACGGCTCCTACCCAACAGAGATTAACTATCCGCTGGACGTAGTGCCTATGGGTGTAGATAGTTTAATGGAAAAGGGCGTTAAGTTTGAAAACGCTATGCAACTTTTCCAAGTGGCTAAAGAAACCGATATGTTACCTTACATTAACAAGACGAACGCCCTTCGTTTGGTGTCTGACTTGTTAGACGTAAAAGGATTAGTTGTGTCAGAAGTGGAAGCGCAACAAATTACACAGGCCTTGCAAGCACAAGCTATGCAAGCGTCGCAAGCTAGTTTGAGTGCCAACATTGGTTCAGACCTGCTTGCTGCATTAACTGCCGAAGAAAGAGCGCAAGTGCTACAGAAAATGGGCGTACAGGCCGACCCTCAAAGCGACGCCAAGTTGCTCATTAAGAAAGCACAAAACCTCGAACTCGATACGCAAGCCAAGATTATGGTTAATGACCGAAAGGAACTTGGCAAGGCGCAGGGGAAAGCGGCAGATAATATCCTGGGGTCTATGCTCGACCAAGAGAAGGAAGAGGAAATGCCCCAGCAACCACGAGTAACAATAGAGAATACGAATGAATAAGTGCCTTACTAACGACGGCGTAATTCACGTGCAACAAGAACTCCTCTCGCTCAAGAAGCGATTGGAAGATTGCAAGCCCGAAGAACTAATTGTCTTGCAAACCCAGATAAAAGTATATAGGGGGTTGCTCTCTAATGATAAAGTGGAAGAACTACAAGAAGAGATAGAAGATTTAGGATTATAATGCAGAAGCATTACCCTAAGGAGACAAAATGGCTGAAGAAATAAAAGACCAGCAAACCGACGTTCAACCGCAAGCCCAGGACGCAATGTATGCGAAATTGGCTCAGGGAGAAATGTCTTTAGATGAAATGATGTCCGATAAGCCGACTACGCAGGACCCTGCAAATCCTGCCCCGACTGAAGAACAGAATGACTCTAAACAAGAAGAAGAAGCACAACCAAAACAGGAAGAGACCCTGGAGGACTATAAGCAAAAAAGCCAACAGGAAATTGACCGTCTTAATAAGATTGCAAAAGATAATCAGGCCGAGTTTACCAGACGTTCGCAAGAACTCTCCGCCGCAAGAGCAGAGATTAACGAACTGAAGGAAAAACTAGAACAGTTGCAACAAACCAATACCACGTTGGACGACAAGGACCTTCAAGCATTAGAAGATTATCCTGACGACGTGAAGAATCTTTTTAAGAAACTATCCGACCAGAACAAACGCTTAGAAAGCCAAATGGCAAGTATGGGCCAATTTGTTCGTAGCGAGGAAAATAAACGTGCTCAACAGACCGCAAGAGAAGAGGAATTACGGGCCATTCAAAAAGATTTCGCCGAGAATATCTTGCCGAAAATCCAAGCCGAAGAACCCGAATACGATTCCTTTATGCGGCAAAATATGGCTGGCTATCAACAATGGGCTATGTCTCTGTCAGAAGGCCAACGGTTTTCCTTCTTGAACTCCAAAGACCCTCGTGATTTAATCCAGGGCTATCGTGAGTACAAGAAATTCCTAAACCTGCCTTACGAAAAAGAAGCAATAAATCAAGTCGCAAAAGAAAACGAAAACAAAACAGGACTATATTCTACCAAAGCGACGGCAAGCCGTAAGGTCGCTGCTCCTCAACCTGCTCCGCAGTTAAGTGAGGAAGAAGCATACAAACGTGAAATTGTTCGTCAAATGGAGGAATATAGCCAAAGGAGATAATAAATGGCAAACGAACAAGGTGTATCTACTTCGGCTTATATTAAGCCAGAGTATAGTTATTATTCCTTTTCGCAACTGTTACCTTTCGCTCGGCAGTATATGAACATTGCTCTCGTAGCGCAAGTAAAACCGTTGCCGAAAAATGCTTCTACCGTTGCTCACTTTACCCGTGTGGAACGCTTAGAAACCGACCCGATTGAGTTGACTGAAGGCATTACGCCTAACGCCACCAAAGTAGTCGTAAACACGATTGAAGCTACCATTAAAGAATATGGTCGCTTTATCGAATATACCGACAAAGTAGAAGATACTTCTTTCCTATCCGTAATCAAAGCATTCGCTCCTGTATTGGGCGAAAATATGGGTGCGGTTTTGGAAAGCATTAACGCTACTGAACTTTGCTCTGGTACGAGCGCAATCTTCACGAACGGAACCCAACGCTCCCAAGTGAACACTGTTCTCAACGCCAACGCAATCAAAAAAGCGATTCGTGTTTTGGAAGGCAACTTTGCTAAAAAAGTTACCAAACAAAACAATCCTGCGAACCTCTACGATACTTCTGCTATCCGCGCTTCTTATGTGGCCTTCGCCCATAGCGATATGCGTGCTGATATTGAAGCTATCAGCGGTTTCGTACCCGTGGAAAAATACGCTTCTGGCAAACCGATTTCCGCTGACGAAATTGGTTCTATCAACGGCGTACGCTTCATTATGAACAACTTTGTAACCAAGATTGCTGACGGCGGTGCGTCTGGTGGTTCGAACGTAATCTCTACCACTGGGACCAATGCCGACGTATATTGCATTCCTGTCGTGGCTGAGGACGCTTTCGGCGTAATCAACTTGACTGGTTACGGTGCTGGCAAAATGATGTATGTACCTGTCGGCGAAGCGACCAAATCGGACCCGTTGGCTCAACGTGGTTCTATCGGCTACAAAGTATGGCATACCGCGAAAATCTTGAATGAAAACTTCGTGGTTCGCATTGAAGCCGCTTGCTCTGGCTTATAATCGGGAGGAATAGAATATGGCTAATAAACAAGTATTTGACAATCCGAACATTGTAAGCATTCCTGTTTCCTGCGACGGTAGTGCTTATATCGCCGAAGTAGGATTCAATCCGCGCAAAGTAGAAGTAGTCGCCGCTGGCGGTGCTTGTGCTATTGCGTACAAAGACGCTGCCGCTGCTATGAAACTTACTTCTGCGGCTGCATTGACGTCTGGTATCGTAACCTTCAACGGGGACAACACCGTAACCTTAGGCACTGACGCTGACCTAAACGTATCGGGTGCTGTAACTACGTTGATGTGCTACAAATAGTTTGATACGGGGGGCTTCGGCCCCCCAATAGAAAGGAGTGAAAGAATGGCTGAAAAGAAGAAAGAAGAAGCGACGCAAACCGTTCAATCGGACAAGATTGAACTGACTAAGGAACAATTAGACGCTCTTGTAGAGAAGAAGCAGAAAGAAGTATTGCAAGAAGTCGCTATGAAAGAAGCCAAAGAAGAAGCCGAAAAAGCCCTAAAAGAACAGGCGGAAGCGGCTCGCGGTAAAGTTTTAAGTGATATATCTACGCGCCAAATGCTTAACGAAGAGAAGAAATACAAAGTCATTGTCTATCCTGCCGAGGGAGAATCAATGGGTGGTCTTGGCGTTATCAACATTAACGGCGTAAAGTTTGAGTTTAAGTACGGCGAGGAAACAATCCTTCCTGAATCGGCTATCGACGTTCTGAAGAACAGCAAGACGTATGGTGCGCCCGTAGAAGTGAAGGACGAAACGGGAAAGCATTTTGAACCTGTGAAAGTTCAGAAACGTGCTTACAACGCCACTCCTGCCCGTGATGACGCCAAACTAAAAATGAAATAGGATTTGCTATGAAATGTATAGAATACAGATACACCCAAGCAATTAACTCGCTAAAAGCCGTAGTACAACTAGGTACTGACGGGAAATACTGGAATGAATCGAAGGCCAAATGGCAAGATAATCTGGACGACGCTTGCTATATGCAACTAATCGAACTAAGCCACGCCAACGTGTTTAATTCCAACATTGACCGTTTTGACTTTATGACGTTATACAAGAACATTATAGAGGACGGTCTGTATGTGTATGCGAGCGAGTTTCTGAACATTGCCCCTGGTGCTCTGTATTCTGTACATATTTACAATAATGGCAAACTAATCAGCACAACCACACGATACGAAGGAAGTTCTATGCACTATTTCGATATGATTAAAGAAGTGCAAGGACGCCTGAGTTTCCCGATTTCCAAACGTCTTTCTGAACCCAACGCCAAGAAGATTGGAATGATGATGAACGACGTAATTACTGAACTACTGGCGGCAGGTAGAACCACACAAAACGCAATGACCGTCTATACGGCTTTACTAGAACCCGATAAGACCGATATGCTTATTGCCCCAGTGAACTGCAAAAACCTAAACGGGCTTGGCACTATTACCATTGAAAAATCAAAACTGGTCCAAGCCAACGGGACGTCAATTACCTCATTTATCACGAACTCTCGTAGCATTCCTACTTCGTATATCGTTTCTACGAAGAGTAACCACAGTCTAGGCATTACATTTAACAGCGCACTAGATGAAGAGAAATACGTAAGAATCGAAGTGTTTGAACGACCTTCGGCCCTCAAATTTGCAAGCGATAGAACTGTCTATGACAGCGACTTAGTTATCAAAGGAACGGAATATCTTGCCCGTGATGAGTTCGGAATGGGCGGAGATGTTTCAGGTCGGGAACTGTTTGTGCGGTATCTTACCACAGACAGCAACCTAAACGAAGATACGAACTGGAGCAGAATCAGTGTATAGATTGATTGAACAGCAATTCAACGATTTAACAGGGGGAGAGATTTCCACAGTTGCTCCAGGCAAAATGGACACGAAGTTTTCTCTCCTTTTGCAAAACCTGTACGTCGGCAGAGATAACAAACTACGCAAGGTGGAAGGATATAAACCTATCCACGAAAACCGTATTGCTACTGGCGTGAATAGCGGAATCCGCTACATATATGGCTCTAGCGTCGACCGAACGTTTGTAGGTGGTAAAGGGCGTATCTATGAACTTACTCCATTGTTAGGCGGTGGGAAGGAACTTACGCAAGTGTATGCCAGCCCTTCGGCTGATACCAGCACAGCAAAGATTGAATTTGCTCAAATGGGAGACAAACTGGTAGCCGTCAATGGAGATGATGTAATCTGTACGCTGGTCGCTGATAACTGGGAAGGGTCAAGTGCGTGGGAACTTCTTGAAAACTTTACCCCTATGAAGCCGTTTGTGTATAAGAACCGTATGTGGTTTATCAATGCACAAAACAAAATGGAAGCTATGCACTCTGCCCTCCAAGACGCAACTACCATTGAGGGGTATATCGATTTTAGCGGTGTGCTACCGCAAGCTGATGAGCTAATCGACATTAAAGGGTATTTAGATTTCATTTGTTTTATTTTCAAAAATCATATCTTGGTGTATAGTGGTAACGTACCTAGCGGAGAGGACGCTGATTTTGCCCTATATCAAGTTGTTCCGCTTTCAGGCATAGTTAGTGGGCAAACCAACATAAATGTCAATAACAACCTATTTTTGCTCACTAAAACGGGCATTAAGAACCTGGCTATGATTTACCCAAGCACAAAGATTGTGGTAAACGATTTTAGTGCAATAAATGACCCAGAGATTATGCGCTTAATGAAAGAGGACTTTGATGAGAATTATCTGTGCTCTGGATATTATGTGGCTGAAGATTTGTATTTCTGGTGCTTTGGACGGGCAGCCATTGTGTTCAGTGCACGTTACAAGGCGTTTAGTAGATTGATTTTCCCTAGCGACGCGGCGCAATGGACAGGTACGTTTATGGACGTGGACGGCAATCTAAACCTTCTTGCTGGAGGGTATCTGCACCAGTACGGGAATGATTACAAGTTTAACGGAGAGGACCAACTGTGTATTTGGAAAACAGCGTGGCTTCCGTTACATCCTTACGGAGCTACTTGCTATCCGAAATATGCAGACATATTGGTTGCAGCCGCTAAACCTGGAGGGACGCTAGAAGTAAATGCGCAGGTGTTCAACGGAGAGTTTGTATCTGCTGAGTTTGCGGTAGGCGCGTACGACGTAGATTATGATACGGCGGTCATTACTAGCAAGATGGACAAAGACCGTTTCTACACGTGGGAAGAAGATTTCTATATGGACTCTTATACACCGATTCCGTTGAGAGTTCCGTTAATGAATTGTGGTAAATTCTTGAGTTTGACAATAGCCGAAAAAACAAGTATAAATGGATTAGAGTTCAACGGCGTTGGCACATTTGCTGACAGGAGACAAAAATAATGGCAGACGTATATTTCAGACCAGATGGTCAAAACAGATTTCAAATCAGAAGCGCAGCCAACGGTACGCTTCCTAGTGCTTGGCTAGACCAAGAGTATAACCGTATTTACACGTATTTGAATAGTATTCAAACTAGTGGTGGTACGGTTTCTGGGAGTGAATGGGCAACCATTGACGTTGAAGGAACGAAAGTAAGCACGAGCTCTTTCTCAGTAGAAGGAGATTATACTGGAGCGTTTGAACAAGGGCGTGCCATTCGCCTTACTGATGACTCCGACGTGCAAGGATATAGCCATATTAAATCTGCCACGTACGTTGCTGGTACTAATACCACAACCGTTGTGCTCTACGACGCTATCGTCCCTGAAACCATTAAGGCGATTGACGTTGGTCTTATTGGTAAAAGCGCACAACCTATTCCGTCAATGAACTATACTACGCGCACCTCTCAATATACAGTAGGTGCAAGCGACCAGATTATTTTTGTAAATGATGGGAACATAGGTAGCTTAACGCAAGTGTGGGATGACGAACAGGTAAATGGCAGTAGTTATTATGCGTTGTTAATCAACTTGCCTGTAGCCGGAGCCGTACCTGGCAAACTTTTGTGTGTAAAGAAAATCTCTGGTGCGTATCAAACGATTGTTTCTTCTGGGTTCACGCATACTACTGAAACCGTAGGGACCGATACCGTACACCACAACACCTATACTTTCCAGATTTATGGAGATACTACTGCAAAGAATCGTGTAACTCTAAAAGGAATAGGAGATTGCTACTGGCTATTCTCTAATGGTTCTAACTGGTACGAGCTAACCCCCGAAGCGAGTGAAACAGTTAAAGGGATTGTACGTTTTGCGACCGAAGATGAAATGTCTCTAACCGCCCAACAAATGGCAGACGAGGAAGATTTAAGCAAAACACTAGCCGTGAACCCTTATCAGATAGATAAGGCGTATATGCGTACGGATGGTTCTAACCTTCGGTTCGCTTCCAATTTTATCTATAAGGCGCCTAACGGAACAGCTGCTCTAATCAATAACAATATCGTAGTATATAACGGACTAGGTGTAAATATCCCCAAAGGGAGAGACGAAGATGGGGTGCTTCTGTCCGAGAAGATTGAGCTTGCACAAAATTATACATTCGCTCCTGTAGAAGTAACAGACAAAAAGAAATTACTATTTGTAAGATATGATGAAGGAAACGATAGTATTTCATTGCAATCTGTTTTGTCAAGAAATTACTATATTGATTTCCAAACTCCTATAGTAACAGAAACAACTACTGGAGAAGAAATAATTTGGTTCGATTTAGCTTCTAACCTTCTAAAAGAAAGCACTGATAATGGCTCTAATTGGACTACTTTTAATGGAGAAGGCCCTATTTGTGAGTTCTCAGGAAATGGAACATACATTACAAATATACAAAGTTATTCCCCTGTAGGATTTATAACAAGAGATATGACCCAAAATATGTATCAGCAAAACATAAAGAATGTTATGCCTGATTGGAGTGCAAGAACAAGCCGTTCAAGAGGTACAGATTATACATTGACATATCCAGTATGGCTATTCATAAATACGCAAGGTAGAAATTTCCGGTCATACATATATATCAATGGGGCCCAGTATGAACTAACTGGTTACGACGACAATGACGGATATGGTAGTAGTTGTATGTTCTTGTTGCCTTCTAATACGACTTTCAAAGTAACAGGTGGTAGCGGTGGGTTTTATACTTTTCCATTATGGGGGGCAAAGATATGGTAATGAAATATGCTAAAATTACAAATCCGTTGACAAAAGCGGTTGACGTAGGTTTAGGAACTAATGAAGAATTTTACCAATCTATAGGTATGGTAAAGATGGAAGTGGAAGAATCTTATACTGGCGAGTGGTATGTAAACGGTTATGCTCCTGCCAAACCTCATAATATAGAAATTCAAGAAAGAATAGATGAATTAGAAGCTAGTATTACTGAGCGTAATATACGAAGTGCTATATTAGGGGATGAGTACGCTTCTAATAAATTGCGTGCGATAGAGCAGGAAATAGCCGAGCTCCGAAAACAATTAGAATCGGCTCAGGAGGTACAGTAATGAGCATTTTGCAAGGCATTTACGTAGATAACGAAGGGAATATCTCTTGCCGGAAAGGAGACGGTGGGAACGTCTATGTTACTGGAGTTCCTACAGACGACAACTATAAAGTGAGTTTGGGCGTAGTAAATCCACCGAATAGAGAAATTCTAAACGAGATTATTGTAGATAGCAACCAACTAAGCGAAGTAACGATACCTGTTCCTGTAGCTTTCACAGAGAGCTTGGGAGTTGGAAGATTTTATTATGGTATTAAATTAACTGGCTCTGACGGAGTAGAGCAGACAGTTATTCCTAATTCCTATATGGACGAAGATGGGCAAATTGAAATTGCGGCACCTAACACATTTATCGTCAAGCCGAAATTAGCGGAGGGCTTATAATATGGCAGACCAAGTGATTGTAGTTCCCACACCAATTAACCCTGTTCAGATTAAGGGTGCTATTGCTTACAGCGCAGAACACGCTCGTATCTGGGCGGAAGGTTCTGATGAACAAGTGGAAGAACTAGGGGGCGAACATTCCGCTAAAGGGTGGGCAGAAGCTACTGGAGAAGAAGGCCGTGCGTACACGGACCAGAAGGTCGCTGAAGCCTCTCAAGAATTGACGAATGAAATTAACCGTCAATCCCTCTTAACACTTTCTCAATCCGAAACGTACACAGACGCAAGTGTTAGCGCTGAAGCTGGTCTAAGAGCCGACGCAGACGCCAATTTGCAGACACAAATTGACGCTATTACATCTTCCAGCGACGTATTTGATATAGTTCCAACATACCAAGATTTGTTAAATTATGATACCTCAACTGTCCCCGTAAATGACATTATTAAGGTGCTAAGCGATAGCACGCATAATGACGCAGCTTCTTATTATAGATGGACAGGAACGGAATGGTTATATATTGGCTCTGAAGGAGCAAGCTATACTAAATCTGAAGCAGACGCAAAATTCTTGACTAAGACAGAAGCCGCCACTACATACGTTGATGATACGGAATTATCAACCGCTTTGGCTGATAAGGCAAGCAATGCAGACGGTGCAACCATTGTAGATAATGGCACTACGATTAGCACGGTAGCGGTTAAAGAACAAAACAACTCACTTGCTATTAAAGAGTGGGTGGGCACACAAGCGCAGTATGAAGCAATTACCACAAAGGATGCTAACACGCTCTATACAATTACTGATGAGGATGATACACAACCTATTATCGTAGATAGCGCATTGTCTAGCACGTCAACAAACCCTGTGCAGAATAAAGTAATTTATGAGGCACTTCAAAATATCCCAGCTGGTGGCGGTGCGCCGACATTAACCTGGTACACGGGCACTACGGGGGCAACAGTAACTATTGCCGATACGACTGACGCAACTCTAGTGAAGATTTATAAGAACGGTTTGCTATTAGAACCTACGGCAGATTATACTGTCAGCGGAACGACACTAACCCTCGTAACCGCTTTAGTTGCAAGTGATAAGATTACTACGGAGATTTACTAATATGGCAGAAACTTTGATAAATAAAAATCAAGCAAATAACTTGACTTCTCTTTACACTGTGCCACAAAGCGATACGACGCACTTTGCTGTAACTGGTACACCTGACGCAAATAATATATTATTGGTATCGGCTTCACTTGATAGCAAAATTCAATTAAAACCAAATATCGCTTCAGCTAATGTAATTGTTTTGAAATTTCGTTACAGATTTACTACTTCAAATACCAGCTTGAAGCATTTAGTAAGTATGCCAAACGGGGGTTACCCAGATAGCACATATCCTTTTATTAACTGCTACCAATCTTATGACATATTTTATCCTAGCAAAACAAGCATAGGTTCTTGGCCTAGTGCATATTGGCGCAATTTATCTTTGACATTAAATAAAGCCACTGGCTCCCTTACATTCTATCAAACAGATGATGATAACAATGTTACTGATAACTGGACTGGATATACAAGTGGTACTGGGCGTGATACTAGCGATACCTGGTTTATTAGAACGTACGCTGGGGAAAGTTCTAGCGACGTAGAAGTGGACTTGACAACATTGAGCATAACTGAGGACGGAGTTGAATACCCCTACCTTGCTACAGGGCCAAACACATATTATGGCGAGTTGGCTTTGGGGGATAGTTTAACCGTAAGCGGTAGCAAGCTCAATGTAAACTTAAAAGATATTACAGGATATGATAGCTCTACAACGCAAGTATTAAAGAACGTAAGCGGTGTGCTTACTTGGGTAGATGAAGCATAAGGAGTGAAACAATGGGAATATATTTAGGCAATACAAAGATTACAGGAACAGGCGTACAAATTGATAGTGCGCTCTCTAGTACGTCAAACCACGCAGTAACCAATGCGGCAATTACAAACGCATTGACAGAAGTGGGGTATAGTGAGTGGCAAAAACCCGATGATTGGATTGATATTAGAAGTGGGGCAAAAGGAAACAGCGTATATTTTCTAGTAGCACATAGCGAACCTGTACTAAGTGAAGGCACATATACGATTTCCAAATATCCTAAATTTGCCTGTTATGCTAGAGTACAAGAAGGTAATACCTATGACATCTTTGTAGACGGCGTGAAAGTCGCCACTTCTGCGAGCGAAACTGTTACCACGATTGATTGGGCACAATTATATACAGCAGGTACTATTGCAGGGGGATATCCCGTAACAACTCCTGATAATTTTATTACTCATATTGTACGGATGACCCCTACAAATAGCACAGATACACTAAATGCTGCAAAGACATCCTCTATAACAGGGCAAGTAAATCAAGGCTTGCTGTGGGCGCACTTTGAAACATCTACTCCTATGTGGTTGACTTTTGCTTTTGGTGCTGAAAATAGCAAGAGATTTCCTCTGCTACAAGCAATTACGGCTAAAGACAACAAAATAACTTACACAGTTGCTGCCCAATCAAACCAATCTGGACTTTATAATTTTGTTTCTTATTGTACTTCGCTTGTACAAATACCTGTATTGGAAGCAGAAAGCACGACGTATAAGTCGGGGGGATATTTGGCGTTTACACGAGTTCCTGCCAAAAAAATAATCATTAAAAACAATAACGGACAAGAAGATTTTGCTATGTTTAATCAAGCATACGCCCAAACCATTGACATAGAAAATGGTCTTGCGCTTGCTTCCACCACACAAACCCAAACGGACGCGCATAATATGACAAACTTAAAGGCGTTGCCTTCCTTGAACGAAAGTAATTCTACTACGTTCCAGGCATACGGTCTTACCTCTTTAGGCCCTACGGTTTTGGATGATAGCAAGAATAGTTCCCGGACCCTATTAAGATTTTATGGAACTAGCTCATCTCCCGTTCGTGGTCTAAAAGGACTAACTGTATCAAACTCTGCTCCATTTACAGGTGCAAGTCCACAAATCAATGTGTCTTACACGGGCCTAGGCCGTGGTGCATTGGTAAACCTGTTTAACTCTTTGCCGACGGTAACAGGGGGCCAAGTATGTAATGTTACGGGAGCAACAGGCGCAAGTGATTTAACGGCGGAAGATATTGCAGTTGTTACCCAAAAAGGTTGGACTTTGACCCGATAAAGGAGAATTTATGGTATATAAGAAAATTCAAAATCCAGAAGGCGATTATAAAGACGTAAGCAACGTACGCTGGGATGTACTAGAAGCGCACGAGGCGTGGACACCACAAGGCAAAAACGTCGGGTGGGATGTGTTTGAAAACCTGGCTAAAGCCATAAAAGAATACGGCCTTACGTATGACCCATTGCCATTCGAGGGAGAAGAATAGTATGCCTTTGAAAAGAGGAAGTTCTGACAAAGTTATTGCAGCGAACATACGGGAATTGGTAAAAAGCAACTATCCCCATAAGCAAGCTGTGGCAATAGCAATTAGCCACGCTAGAGGCAGAAAAGGAAAATAGCACTAAAAAATTCAAGGAGATATAAATAATATGCCGACACCAGACGAACAAGTGATTCAAGACGGACAAAGAGCAGTAGCAGTATCAGAAGTGAGTGGGGACTTCATTTATGACGGTGGAGCCACAGACGTTTATTGTATCGTTGATAATAACGGCACGGCCCAGCGTGCGCTAAAAGTAGCGAATGTGGGAGAAGGTGGTGGCGGCGGTGGGGGTGGTACTGTGGACCAAACCTACGACCCCACTTCTACGAACGCACAAAGCGGTACGGCGGTAGCTGAAGCGGTAGCACCTGCGCTGAAGAATACTGCGACAGGTACAAATGCTTTAACAATTTTAGGTAACACTTCGTCAAACAACAATTCTTTGAATATAGGTGCTTATTCAACATCCAACGGTATATACAGTTTGAGCATTGGGCATTATTCTTCCGCAAATATGTATAGTATTGCAATAGGCAGTAGTGGAGCGCAGGCCTCAGGTAATACCTCAATAGCCATTGGCGGATATAACGCTGTAGCAACAGGTGGAAGTAGCATACAATTGGGATGTGGCACAAACTCCACCGCAGACAGTTTCCAAGTATTTAACTATCAAATGCTAGACGGTACTACAGGTCTAATTCCAGCGGCCCGTATCGGCACAGGATATGACGCGACAAAGACCCAAGTGCTAAAGAACGTCAATGGTACTCTTACTTGGGTAGATGAATAATTATGAAATATATGGTTCTTGCTCTTCTACTAATTTCTACAAATTGTTTCGCAGTTGAAACAATCAAGGCAACTGGCGTGGCAAGAGCAAGAATCGTTGAGCCAGTAGTAATAGAATGGGAAGAGCCGATTAGCAGCACTATTGTATGGACGGAGGTCGGCCCCACTCAGCAAGTGGTGTTTTGAGGAAAATAGCCATTTCTTGACAAGACAGGACTAAATGATTATTATATGGATATGACAGAGATTATAGCGTATTTACCACAGATAAACATTATAGGGATTGTATGCCTTGCTATCTTCTTTGTTAAGTTAAGAAGTGGCTTAAAAGCGGATATTGTTATGCCTGAAATTGACCTTGTAAAAGACGATATGAAATCTATTGTCTCTCGTCTTGAGAAACTCGAAGGGAACTACGAGAAGATAGGGGACAAGTTTACAGAGCAGTTCAATGAAATCAAATCTCAGGTCTCGCAAACCCGTCAAGACATTGCCGAAATGCGAGGTGCGCTTGACCTGCTAATACAGAAGTATTCAGCGAAATAACAAGGAGAATAGTATGGCTTGCAAAGGAAAAGGAAAGAAAAAGAAATAAGGAGATAGGATATGGAACAAGCAATAACGTATGTAATTAACTTGCTTATCGGTCTGGCAGACAAACACCAATGGTTAGCCATTACGCTAATGGTTATCGGCGGTTTGTATGTCTTACTGACGGCCCTTCGTGGGTTCCTGACTGGAATTGTAAAGATTACCAAGACGGACGTCGATAATAAAATAGTTGGATTTATCTATGCAGTATTAGATAAATTCAGTTATGGGTTCGGACCTCTGAAAGATTATTACGAAACCCACTTGCCCAAGAAGGACAAATAGTTATGACTTTACAACTTTGCGGTGTGCTAATCATTATAGCCTTAGTCATTTGCATAGCGGCAATGGCTCGTAAGAATGGGAAGCAGGCCGCAAGGTTGAAAGATTTGAAGAGAGAATTAGAAAGGATTTCAAATGCACAAGCGCTTGCTGCTAATGTTTATTCTCTTGATGATGATGACGCTAGGCGGCGCTTGCACGACGTTGCGAACAAGTTGCACTAGCGTATGTAATATACCGTTTGATTACGGAGACGAGGGCGTGAACAAACAGAATGTAAAAGCACTACTATTGCATTATTGTTTATGCCACGACGAGAGGCCCTGTAAGAAATGAGCGATATACGTCTTACAAAACATTTTCTTCTTAGCGAATTGGCGTGTACAAACAACAAGGCTCTTGCGAAGAAGAACCTAAAGGAAGCCAAAGAACATCTAACCGAAATGGAATGTCTGGCTTTCTTTGCTGAGCAGATAAGAGCGTTTATTAACGTGCCTATGTATGTTTCTTCTGGCTTTCGGTGTGAAGAGCTTAACAAGGCCGTAGGAGGTGTAAAGACTAGCCAGCACAGATTTTTTAGAGCGATAGATTTTGTCCCAAAGAATATGGGAATCGACGAATGTTTTGAGATACTAAAGAACTCCCCTTTAGTATATAAGCAGTTGATTAAAGAGAAAAGTGGTAGTGCAGTATGGATTCACGTCGGTATGGGAGATGACAGAGAGAATTTAATTTACAAGAACGGAAAATATACTAAAATATGATTTGGTTTGTATTAGCTGGATTCTTAGGAACGATTTTATGTTTTGTAGTATTATTGGCGGTGTTCCCGTCTAAGAAGTTTATGTCTGACATCTGGCAAGAGATGGCTCTAAGAGAGCGAGAGCAGACAAAGATATTGAGAGATATGCGTAACGTGTTCTTTGCTAAGAACCGCAAGAACAAACGGGAGGGCAGATAGATATGGCTGATGGATATAATGTAGCTAGTGGTGCAATGAGTGGTGCCGCAAGTGGAGCTATGATTGGTTCTACTCTAGGTCCTGTAGGAACTGTTGTAGGCGGAATAGTAGGCGCAATAGGCGGCGGTCTTTTGGGTAGCAAGAAGAAGAAATACAAAGCCCCTAAATTCGCTTCTAGCAATGTGTACGGATATGATAGCTATGGGAACCTGGTAAGCCGTGGCTCAATGAAATACAACCCCTCTACTGGTCAATACGAACTTAGCGCAGGCGAATTAAGCCCTCAAGAAAAAGCAATGCGCCAAAACCTAGCTGG